>ENA-UOJT01000050-UOJT01000050.1-human-gut-metagenome-genome-assembly--contig:-C15-NODE-50-length-76918-cov-107.777760_pt1 | contig 76918 bp, 62 predicted proteins | sample MGYA00242357_ERZ723904 | MGnify/ENA metagenome assembly ERZ723904 | reverse complement strand
TGTTTTTTCTTTTTTTCAAAAGATCGTGTCGGAAATATCAGACGGCTGACCGCCGCTGCATCCTTCCTCCGTCAAGAGTCCAACCGCGCTTTGAGATCGATTTCGTCCCGGCCCGGCTTTCGCCATGATAAAGTATTGTGTCGTAGATTTGGAATTTGACAGAGCTTTTGTTCGTCCTCGGGCGTCGGTCCTGCGACCGGACCCTTCGGACAGCTCTTGTACTACTTATATCGTTGATGCAAATCTTTCAATGTGCTCTCTGTCGCTTTACAACCTTTTTCGAGGCCGTCGGAGCGCTTGCCCCGGAACAGCTCCGCAAAGTTACGGACAATTTTGAAACTACCAAATTTCTTGGCGGGTTTTTAACAAAATTTTGCTTCCTTGCGGCGAACCAGCAGCCGGTATTCATTGTTCTAACCCTTCTGCAGGCCCCTCCGGGCCGGTTGGTTTCCTAAAGCGGGTGCAAAGGTACCCACTTTCCAAATCCCCTCCAAATTTTTCGACAACTTTTTTTTCAAAAAAAATTTTGCGGCGCACGAAAACCGACAGGAGACCCAGATGGCAGGAAGGCATCGAGGTCATGGAACCGGACAAGACCCCGGCTGAAGCCCGGAGCACAGACAAATTTGCCGGTGCCGACGGGGATTGCCGGATTTCACTATTGCAACAGGAATTGCCGGACTTCACCATTATGTATGGAAGGGATTGCCTGTTTTCACCATAACAAAGGAGAAAACGGACAACCCGGCCGGCGAAAAGGGACAATATCGCGGCGTATCGGATAAAAGCCGTGTGATGTTTTCTTGCGAAATTTGCCAATGAAAAAAGTCAGACAGCAGAAAAGGTTGTTCAAGCCATTCCTCAAAAGGATTCATTAAACATCTAAATCACAAAGCGACATGGGAACTTCTCAGCGACCATATAATCCGGCCGTCCGGATAAAAACCATTTCCATAAAGGATATAGAGGGAAAGGCATATATGGCAGACTATGTCGACGAGTACGTGATGTGCGGCAACAGTCTGGCCGACGTAATGGGAGGCGAGGAATGCATCCGTGTGGCGTTCTGCCTGATAGTGTTCTGCACAGAAGGGCGCCTGGAGATAACGGTCAACAACGTTGTCTACAGGCTGCGGCGCGGCGACATGCTGACGTGCCTGCCAAATTCGATAATAAGCGACGCTTTGCTCAGCAATACCCACCGTGTAAAAATGTTCGGATTCTCGCCGGCCTTCATGGAGGGTCTTCTTTGGGGAGAAGGAAAGGTTGAAAGCATTGTGGAATATGTGCGTGAATCGCCACTGCGATCGTTATCGGCCACCCAGCTTGACTCAGACGTGCTGATGCTCTACGGCAACATAATCTCGCGCAAGGCCGCCGACTCGGCCCGATGTTTCAAAAGAAAAATCATGCATGGGATATTCGCCGCCTTTTTCTGCGAAATAATGACCGAGATGGCCGGACGTCTTACCGAGAGCCACAGCAATTCCGGGGAAATGCGGCGCGCCACCATTGTGTGCAAGGACTTCCTCAAAGCCGTATACACCGACGACGGTACTCACCGCTCGGTAGGCTACTACGCCGACCGTCTGTGCTACTCATCGAAATATCTCTCACATATAGTGAAAAGTGTGAGCGGCCGCACAGCGACATCGTGGATCAACGACCATACGATGGAAATCGTAAAGCATCATCTCCGCCACTCGGACAAATCAGTGAAGGAGATTGCCGACGCGATGGGATTTCCCAACCTGTCGTTTTTCGGCAAATACGTAAAGCGCCATACGGGACTGTCGCCCGTGGCCTACCGCAACCATAAGCCCGAATAAAGGCTGCCTACAGCTACCCCACCAACACCCCAGCCACTTCCGATGAATATCCGAAGAATAGTCCGTTGTGTCCTTCCGGCAACCGCAGCATTGCTGCTGTTCGCGGCATGCGACATGCTTGTCAGTCATCCATACGACGTACATGTGACCGGAGAAAAGAACCTCACGGAGAAGAATATAGCCCTGATTACCGAGGCCATGCGCGGGCGCACGTCGATACGCTTCGCCGTGATTTCCGACACCCAGAAATGCTACGACGAGACCGCCGATGCCGTGGAAGCAATCAACGCGCGCGCCGATATAGATTTCCTGCTCCACGGAGGTGACCTCACCGACTACGGCGCCACCAAGGAATTTCTCTGGCAACGCGACATTCTAAACGGCCTGGCGATGCCCTACGTGGCCGTAATCGGCAATCACGACTGCCTGGCCACGGGGGTGGAGGCCTACCGGGCGGTGTTCGGCGAGCTGAACTTCGCGTTCACGGCCGGCAATACGCGCTTTCTTTGCCTGAATACCAACGCGCTGGAATTCGACTCCCCGGAGCCGGTGCCCGACTTCGGATTCATTCGCCGCGAAGTGGCAAACGCCAGGGGCGCCGGAATAGAAAAGACCGTTGTGCTGATGCACGCGTGCCCCGGGAGCGAGCAGTTCAACAACAACGTGGCGGAAGAATTTCAGGCACTCATCCGGGAGATGCCGGGTCTGCAGATGTGCGTCTACGGCCACGGCCACAATGTAAGCGCCGACGAATTTTTCGGCGACGGAGTGATGTACTACCAGTGTGCCACGGTGGCCAAACGGAGCTACCTCGTGTTCACCCTCAACGCGGACGAAAGCTATGAATATCAAGTCGTGGAGTTTTAAGGCGTTGCTTGCAGCAGTCCTTCTTGCAACGCAAGGGGCGGCTGCCATCGACCTGCGGCCGCGCAGCGTGGCCGTGCAGTCGGGAGGCGGGATGGGCGCCGTATCGGCCGGAGCGCGGTGGATCTACGGCGCCAAGGATCGCTTCGAGACGGAGCTGTTTGTGGGCTACGTACCGCGCTATGATTCCTCGACAGCCAAAGTTTCGCTCGCTCTGAAGGAGAATTTCGTGCCATGGAACGTGCATCTGAAAGGAAGCATCTACCTGCGTCCGCTCACCACGAGTTTCTATCTGACGACCGTAGTCAGCAAAAAATTCTGGGTAAAGCAACCCGACCGATACGAGAAGGGGTATTATGTGCTGCCGACCAAAGTAAGGCTCAATCTATCGCTGGGGCAGCGTCTGGAATGGCATCTGCCCGGAGCGACGGAAACAGTGTGCCGACGGAAACCGAGAGCTCTGTCGGTATACTATGAACTGGGTACATGCGACATCTATTTCCTCAGCGCCATCTCCAACAGCTATCTGCGGCCGTCGGACTGGCTCCAGCTCACACTGGGCGCCCGCCTGACGCTCTGACACTACGCCGGGGCGGCGATGCCAATAGTTAAAAGTGAGTATTTCCGGAGCGGGATAAGAGCACCTGCAATAGTTGAAATTACCAAATTTTAGCGATTGCGGGCGGAAAATTATGGCCATAACTTTGCAGCGGAATTTCAACACAACCACTGCAACGGAAAAAACATGACCAGATCCATCACATTGACGGCCACTGTCGCCGCAATGATGCTTGCATCGCCTATCGCACTGGCACACAGCGAGGAAGCCACCTCCTCCGAACAAAAAACATCCGACCGGCCCACGTGGCTCAGCCGCATCCACGTAGGCGGCTACGGCGAAGTAGCCTTCAGCCGCAACTTCTACAGCGACAGCTATCTGCGCTACGTCACACCCGATACATACCGCGACGCCCGCAGCCACGGGAGGTTCGACATTCCCCACGCGGTGATTTTTCTTGGTTACGACTTCGGCAAAGGGTGGTCGTTCAGTTCGGAAATAGAATTCGAGCACGGAGGCACCGAAAGCGCCGTGGAATTCGAGAACGAGGAAGGAGGCGAATACGAGACGGAGGTAGAGCGTGGGGGCGAAGTTGCCCTCGAGCAGTTCTGGCTGCAGAAATCCTTCATACCGCAACTCAATGTAAGGGCGGGCATGATGGTAGTGCCTGTAGGGGCCACCAACTCCCACCATATGCCCACCGAGTTTTTTGGCGTATACCGCCCGGAAGGTGAAAACACCATTATGCCCTGCACTTGGCACGAAATCGGCGTCTCCATATGGGGCCGCGCCGGCGACTGGCGCTACGAGGCCATGTTCATGCCCGGCCTCGACAGCGAGCGCTTCGGCTCGCAGGGATGGATTCACGACGGATCGGCCTCACCCTACGAATTTAAAATCGCCAACTCCTATGCCGGGGCGATAAGAATCGACAACTATTCGGCAAAAGGCCTCCGCCTCTCGCTTTCGGGCTACGTAGGCAACTCTTTCCGCAACACGATGGCGCCGACAGCGAGCGAGAAAAACGATGGCGTGAAGGGTACCGTCGCCATCGGATCGTTCGATTTCCGTTATGAAGGCCATGGCGTGCTCGCTCGCGGCAACTTCGACTACGGCCACCTCTCGGACGCCCGCCATATCACGGCCTTCAACATGGGGATGTCGTCGAAATCGCCTTCCAAAAAGCAGAAAGTGGCCTCCGACGCCATTGCCGCCGGCATCGAGGCCGGATACGACTTTTTCAGCCTTTCGCCGCGCCTTCGCGAGTCGAAACAGAAGTTCTATCTCTTCGCCCGCTACGACTACTACGACTCGATGCTGCGCATGGACGGCGGAGACCTGGAATACGAATGGTGCGGACGCCAGCGCGTGGCCGCCGGCATCAACTACTACCCGATTCCGCAGATCGTGGTTAAAGGCGAATACTCCATCGGCCTGCTCGACAGCAAATATAACCGGGAACCCGCCATCTCGCTGGGCATAGCTTACGCCGGATGGTTTCTCTGAGCCATCATCCTTATTGAACAAACAATCAAAACATGCATACATCTATGACAGCAAAAACTACATTCCGCACATTAGCCCTGCTGCTTGGTGCCCTGACATTCAGTGCCTGCTCCGACAGCGAGGATACACCTGAAAACGGCTCCGAAAAGGAAACGATGCTCCGGCAGGCCGCCGAGGCCTACGTAGCCCATACCGTCAAGCCAACCTACAAAGGGATGGCCGACGCCGCCATAACTCTCTACGACAACTGCGTGACAATAAGCGACCACCACTCCGCAGGCCAACTTTCGGAATCCGACATACGCCAGGCCGCAGACGCCTGGAAAGAGTCGCGCCGCTACTGGGAGCTTTCCGAAGCGTTTCTCTTCGGACCGGCCGCCGACCACAACATCGACCCCCACATCGACTCATGGCCGCTCGACAAGGATGCTATGGACCGCATGCTGACGGAAATCCGAAACGGCGCCGACTATACAATCGACAACAATTTCGCCTACGGACTCCTCGGTTTCCACTCCATAGAATACATGCTCTTCGAGCTTACGCCCGACAAGCAGTCGTCGCGGCTCCACTCGCTCAACTATACCCCCGAGGAGATAAAATACATGCTCATGGTGGCCGAAGACCTGCGTAACCAGTGCGTATGCCTCGAAGCCTGCTGGGCAGGCACATCCAACGTCAGCGACCGCAAGCAGAAGATACTCGACGAGGCCGACCTCGACAAGGGGAAGAACCACGGCGCGATGATGATCAACGCCGGCCAGGCAGGCTCCATCTACAAAACCTACCAGGAAGTGGCCGAGGAGATCATCCAGGGTTGTATCGACATCGCCGACGAGGTAGCCAACACAAAAATCGGCCGCCCGCATATCGGCACGTCGCTCGCCGACCGCAACTATATCGAGTCGCCCTACAGCCTTAACTCCATCGAGGATTTCCAGGACAATATCCGCTCGATACGCAACTCCTACTGCGGTGCCCGCCAGGGCGACGCCTCGATTTCGGCCTACATCGCTTCGGTCAACCAGCCGCTCGACGCCGAAGTGCGCGACGCCATCGACCGCGCCATTGCGGCCATAGGCACCATCCCCGAGCCTTTCGAATCGACGGCACGCGGCACCGAGGCAGCCGCTGCGATAACGGCCACCAACGCTCTGGCCACCTCGCTCGAGAAAGTGATGACGGAACTCGCCCGCCAGTAATCAACCCTCTGATTTCATCATCACAATGAAAACGCGAATCATCGCCGCCCTTATTCCGGCACTTCCGCTGCTTGCAGGCTGCACCGACACAGAGGAAGAACTCATCAACGAGACTCCCTCCGCCTCGGAGAAGCCGGAATGGTATTATGCTGGCGGAAAACTCGGAACCTCGTTTCTCGCCACCTCCAATGCCCTCGAACAGCCCGCGCCGGCCGTAGAGGAAGCCGGACTCTACCAGAGTTTCAAAAACGGCGAGGCAATTTTCGAGAAACCGTTCATGACCAACGCCTCGGGAGTGCGCTCCGGCCTCGGGCCGGTGTATATCCGCACCTCCTGCATCCACTGCCACCCCGGCTACGGCCACGGCAAACGCGTGGAAGCCGGCACTTTCCGCACCGACGAGATAGGCAACGGATGTCTGCTCGTAGTCTACAATCCACAGACCGACGGCTATGTGAGCTGGCTCGCCGGCATGCCCCAGAGCCATGCCGTAGCGCCATTCTCGGCACCGGTCGACGAGAGCCGCATCCGCGTCAGCTGGATCGACGCCACCGACGAGTGGGGCAACCGCTTTCCCGACGGAGAGACCTACGCACTGCAGTATCCGGAAGTGACAATGCCCGAAGACGCCATCTATGTGGTGCGCCAGGGCTACACCCTTCCCGAGCCCTATGAAGTGAAACTCGAAAGCACAATTGGCATCTACGGCACCGGCCTCCTCGATGCCATCGACGACTCCGACCTGCTTGCACAATACCGCCTTGAGGAATCCGACGGGCTGCTTCCAAACGGCCTCAATCCGGCATTCTATGCCGACGGGCAGTGGAAGAGCCAGTATGCCAACTCCCTGCAGGGCGACGGGACTCCCTATCCCCGGCGTTTCACCTACGCCTTATCGCGTGGGCCGCTCCAGGACGCCGCCGGAGCCAACGCCATCTGGAACATCACCAACGTGACCCGCTCCGACCGCCGCTACCATTATCTCGACGCTGCCGGGACGTGGGCCTCTTATTCGGCACGCGACCCCAAGGTTCAGGCCGGATTCGACAAATATCTTGCAGCCATCGATCCGGAGCATAAACATCCCGAATGGTGGAACGGAACGATGGAAACCCGAATCCTCAATTATCTCAACTCTAAAAATCTGGATGTCGAGATGTCCGACGATGAGTATACCGACCTCATGGTATGGCACCGTGGACTGGCCGTTCCGGCCGTACGCGATATCGACAACCCCGAGGTGGCACGCGGGAAAAAGATTTTCGAGGAAATAGGATGCGCTTACTGCCACCGCCCCTCGTGGCAGACCGGTGCCGACCATGTGCGCGATCCGGCCCGCTTCTTCACCGGCGACGAACTCCCGCGCTATCCCTATCAGACGATTTGGCCCTATACCGACATGGTGCAGCACAAACTCCACATGGCCAACGATATCCGCACCGGGTGGTGCCGCACCACTCCGCTCTGGGGCCGCGGACTGCATCAGAAGGTAACCGGCGCCTCGACGGCCGACCGCCTGCACGACTGCCGCGCACGCACCACCATGGAGGCCATAATGTGGCACGGGTATTCGCCGCAAAGCGACGCCCGCTACAGCATCGGGCGCTTCCGCCAACTCAAGAAAGCCGACCGCGACGCCATAGTCACTTTCCTGGATGCAATCTGATTGCCCCCGCGGCATCCCTACACAATAATATATAATACACAACAATATATTATAATATACAACAACATCTCAAGCGGACTTTCCGTAGATGAACTCCACCACCCGACTTTTCCGCAATCTCGCTTTCGGACTCACAGCCCTCATTACCGCATCATTGATTGTCGCTACCGCGGTCGAGGGCGTGGCCGGAAGCGGGAAAGCGCATTCCAGCGTCTACGATGCCGCCTGGATGACTGCACTATGGACATTCGCCGCGGTAGCCGCGCTCGTGTACCTGTGGCTTCGGCGCCACACGCTGAAATTTGCCACCGCGATGTTCCACATCGCGCTTCTTATAATTCTCGCCGGAGCCGCCATCACCCGTCTCAATTCACTAAGCGGCAAAATCACACTTACGGCGGGGGAAGCGCCGCTACAATCGGTTGCCGACGAGTCGGGTAAAGAGAGGCGGCTACCCTTCAGCGTTTCGCTCGTAGATTTCCATTCCGAATTCTATCCCGGCACCTCCTCGCCGAGCGATTTCGTGGCCCAGGTGGCTGTGGGAACAACGGGGGAGCGGCCCGATACCTGCCGCATCTCGATGAACCGCGTTCTGTCGCGCGACGGCTACCGGTTTTTCCTGACCTCCATGAGAAGCGACGGCGTAAGTCTGACCGTCACCTACGATTCTCTGGGAACCACCGTAAGCTATACCGGATATTTTCTGCTTTTCGCGGCAATGACGGCCTTCTTTTTCACCCGCCGCTCGCGCTGGCGCATGGCCGTAAGGCAACTGACGACTGCATGCGCCCTGGTTGCGGCAGCCTTCCCGACATTTGCCGCGGGAACCGCCGCCGCGCCGCCTACCATACCCAGGCCTCTCGCCGACAGAATGGGGCGGGTATGCGTATATTGGGGCGACCGTATCGTACCGTTCCAGACCATGGCCCGCGATTTCTGCACCAAAGTCTACGGATCATCCTCCTACCCCGGGCTGACGGCCGAACAGACCGTATGCGGCTGGATCTTCTACTATGACGCCTGGAAACGCGAGCCCTTTATAAAGGTTGACGGCAAAAAGGCGCGGGAACTGCTCGGAGCGCACGGCAACACACATGTGGCACTTCGTAATTTCTATAGCCCCCGGGGATACCGGCTTGCAGACGCATTGGAGGCTGATATCGCCGATCGGCCACTGCATGACACGGATACACGCGTGGCCATGGTGGCGATGGTATGTACCGGTTCGGCACTGAAGCTGTTTCCCATCTGCCCGGAAAAGGCCGGCGAAGCCACCGTATGGCTATCTCCGGCCGACCCGATTCCCGCATCATCGTCGACCGACAATTACATTTTCATGACCACATGGCTCGACCGCATGGCTCGTGCCGTGGCCGACCGCCGCTGGCGCGATGCGGCCGACGAGGTGACACTTTTGCGCGAATTTCAGCATTCCGTCGCTCCGGAAGCGTCGCTCCCATCCGAGGACGCCATCCGTGCCGAGCTGTTCTACAACCGCTTCGGCTCCCCTCTGTGGCCGGCCATCATGGCCCTGACGCTGGCGGGAGCCACATGCCTCGGTATCCACCGGAAGCTCCGAGTGGCGGTAATCGGGGCCGGATGGCTACTTTTCACATGGCTTACGGACCTTTTGGCCCTCCGATGGATTATCGGACGACATATCCCCGTGGCCAACGGCTTCGAGACAATGCTATTCATGGCGTGGCTCGCAACCGCCATCAGCGCCGTAGCAATTTGGTGGAGACGACAGAAAAACATCGCGGCGGCCTCTATGGCCACTGCTGCCGTCTCGCTCTTTGTGGCTACAATGGGAAGCGGAGCATCAACCGTTTCCCCACTGATGCCAGTTCTCGCCTCTCCGCTTCTCTCAGTCCATGTGCTGCTCGTAATGGGCGCCTACACCCTCTTCACCATCATAGCCATCCTGGCCGCAACGGCCCTTCTCCGTCGGAATTCCGACCGGGTGCGTGCAGCTCTCCGATGCGTTGCTCTACTCTACCCTGCCGTCATGCTTCTTGCCGCCGGCATCTTCGTCGGCGCCATCTGGGCCAACCAATCGTGGGGACGCTACTGGGGATGGGATCCTAAAGAAACCTGGGCCCTCATCACTCTCCTGATCTACGCCCTCCCGCTCCACTCTGTCGGCCGGCTTTCGGCGTTCCGACGTCCCCGCAACCTGCTGATGTATCTCTCCATCGCCTTCATATCCGTCATCATTACGTATTTCGGCGTGAACTATCTCCTCCCCGGCCTCCACTCCTACGCCTGAACCCTACCCTCCCAAGCCTCGCATTCCATAGGCGGGGAGGGAAGATTATTTTGGGCAGCCGGAGGTTTTTTGCTAACTTAGTGCCGAAGAAATCTCTCCGCAATCCGACCCACATTCTCCGAGATGACTCACAGCGATTTACACCCGAACAAGCCGGAAGCCCCCAGGCCATTGTTCTCGATTATCACCGTGACATACAACGCCGAGCAGACCATCGCTCCGACAATCGACAGCGTGGCGGCGCAGACGTGCGATCTGTATGAACACCTGATTATCGACGGCAATTCCTCCGATTCGACCATTGATATAATCCGTCGGCGGATGCATCCGCGCCTTTCGTTCCGGTCGGCTCCCGACAGAGGCATATACGACGCCATGAACAAGGGTCTGGCCAACGCCACAGGCGACTATGTGCTGTTTCTCAACGCGGGAGATACGCTCCACTCGCCGGATACGCTCCAGCACGTGGCCGACACAATAATGGAAAACGACTATCCGGGCATAGTCTACGGTCAGACAGACATCGTGGACTCGCAGCGCCGCCGGCTTGGCGCCCGACACCTGACAGCGCCCGACACGCTTTCCCTCCGGAGCTTCGCCGACGGGATGGTGGTCTGCCACCAGGCGTTTGTGGTTCTCAGCAGAATAGCGGAACCTTACGACCTGCGCTGGCGTTTCTCCGCCGACTACGAATGGTGCATACGCGTGCTCCAGCATTCGCGCCGCAACGTGCTGCTGCCGGAAGTCATTGCCGATTACCTCAATGAAGGAACCACCACGCGCAACTGGCGACGTTCCCTGGCCGAGCGCTTCCGCATAATGTGTTATTATTATGGCTTCTGGCCCACAGCCCTGCGCCATATAAAATTCCTCGGCCGCTATCTGCGCCGCAAAACCTCCGACAAATGAATCCAGCATCAGCAATCAGCTGCACCGTGGCTCTGAATACCACTTTTGTGGTGCCCACGGCCGTCAAACCGGAATTTCTTGAATGGGTAGACCGCGTATGCATCCCATCGGCTATGGATTCAGGTTGCTTCGGAGGATATCAGGTAATGCTCATCAAGACTACCGTAGAGCCCGGATGCGAGAACATCGCCGTGCAGCTGCTTGCCCGCACGCAGGCCCATGCCGAGCGCTACCTCGAGGATATGGGGCGCGTATTTGCCGACGACCTGGCAGCCCGCTGGGGCGGCCGCGTGCTGTTCTTCACCACCTGCATGGACATTCTGAAATCTTTTATCGCCCTGAGCCTCGATGAATAAGCCCGCATCGCCCGACCGCATTATCATAGGGATAGACCCCGGCACCAACGTGATGGGCTACGGCATCCTCGCCGTGGAATCGCGCAAGCCCCGGGTTGTGGCCATGGGAGTGCTGAAACTCAACAAAATGGAGACGCACTATATGCGGCTGCACCGCATCCACGAGCGGGTACTTTCGCTCATCGGCCAGTATCTGCCCGACGAACTGGCCATCGAGGCGCCGTTTTACGGAAAAAACGTCCAGTCGATGCTCAAACTGGGACGAGCCCAAGGCGTGGCCATGGCGGCGGCCTTGAGCCGCGACATTCCGATTTCCGAATACGAGCCGCGCAAAATAAAAATGGCAATAACTGGCAACGGCGCCGCCTCGAAAGAGCAGGTGCAGGAAATGCTGGTGCGCATCCTCGCAATCCCCCGCGAGAACCTGCTGCCCGAACTCGACGCCACCGATGCCCTGGCCGTGGCTCTATGCCATTTCTACGAATCACAACGCCCGCAGGCAGCCGCCGGCCCGCGCAGCTGGAAGGAATTCGTAAACCGCAACCCGGAGCGCGTCAGCAGGTAGAGGGCGTGTCAAATTATTGAATTTTGACACAGCCTCGTGGCGCTTCCCCCGGTGGCGATTTTAAGACAGCGGGGGTGAAAATTGCGTAAATGCTTTGTCGGCAAAGGGAAAATGCTTATCTTTGTGCGCTAAAAGCGTCCCTGAGGCTTTTTTGAATCGGCCTTACTGTATGCGGACCAACGTCCGGCCTCACGCAGGAGTCCGTACCCACCATTCCGGAAAAGTAAAAAAATAAATAAACCACTTGCATTAAATGTCAACACTTGAACAAATCCGTCAGCGCCCCGTCCTGATCATCTCGATTCTGGGTGTGGCTCTGCTTCTCTTCATCCTCACGGCAGTTGACCGCCCGGGTGAACTCTTCACCGACAGCCACACCGTGGCAAAAGTAGACGGTGAGAAAATCGACTACCTTGAATTTCAGAAACGCGTAGAGCAGCAGCAGGAGCAGATGCAGCAGCGCGGCTATACCAGCGTCGATGTAGCCCAGGTGCAGGAGTACGTGCTCCAGCAGATGGTGAATGAATCGCTTCTCAAAAAGGAATTCGAACGTCTCGGCCTCACCGTGACCGACACTGAGCTCTCGCAGGCAATGCTGGGTGCCACCCCGTCGCCCTACGTGCAGCAGATGGTGCAGAGCATGGGCATCCCCTCCGCTCAGCTCCTCTACGAGGCTGCTTTCAATCCCACCAAGAGCGGTGTTACCCCCGAGCAGGCTCCCCAGTTCCAGTCGGCCTGGGCCGAACTCGAGAAGAATACCGAGGAAATGATGCTCCAGCAGAAATTCATGGCACTCTTCGCCGGCACCCTTACAGCCAACAAGCTCGACGCCAAGGCTCTCTACGAAGACAACGCCACCACCTCGACCATCGTATACGCCAAGAAGGACCTCTCCACCCTCAAGGATGCTGACTTCACACCCACCGACGCTGAAATCAACGACCTCTACAATCAGGAGAAGAACCGCTACCGCATCAACGAAAAGCAGGTTGTGATCAGCTACATCGCCGTTGATGTGGTTCCCTCGACCGACGACCTCGCCGCAGCCCAGCGCGAAGTGGAAGACGCAATCGTTGGCCTCCGCATGAACGAAGGCACCGACGCCGTGGCCTCCAATGGCAAATTCTACGTGAACCGCGTTTCGACAACCGAAGCATCTCTCGCTCCGGCCCTGAAGAAGGCCGTCCCCTCTATGGCAAAGGATTCGGTGGCAATGATTTCGTTCATCGACAACCAGTATACCATCGCCAAGCTTCTTGATGTCACCACTTCGATCGACTCCGTGCTTGTAGACGTGGCATTCATCAACGAGACCGCCGACGCCGACTCGGTAATCGCCCGTCTCAACACAGGCGCAAGCAAAATCGACATGGGCGACGCCATCGCCCAAAGCCAGGATTCGATGTGGGTATCCCTTCTCGACCCGGGTATCGCCCAGTTCAAGGACCAGATTGCTACAGCCGAAACCGGCAGCTACTTCAAGCCCGAGGGCGGTCAGAACGGCATGACCATGCGCGTTCGCTCGCGTAAGGCACCCGTGGCCGTCTACGATGTGGCCGAGATAACCTACGATGTCGTACCCTCCAACGCCACCATCCAGAAGCTCAACGGCGACCTCCGCAAATATCTCGACGACAACACCACCGCCGCCAAATTCACAAGCGAGGCCACCAAGGCCGGCTACTCGGCTCTGAGCGCTATTGTAACTCCCTCTACGCTGAGCATCAACGGCATTCAGGAGAGCCGTGGAGCTGCAAAATGGGCCCTCGACGCCAAGAAAGACCAGGTAAGCGGCGTATTCAACAACGACCGCGACTCGCGCCTGCTTGCAGTGGCTGTCAACGACGTCTACGACGGCAAATTCGTGCCCGCTACCAACAAAACCGTGCGCAACTATCTCACCAACAAAGTGATGAACCGCAAGAAAGCCGAAAAACTTATTGCCGACTACAACGGCAAGGGCAAATCGGTAGCAGAATACGCAGCCGCCATGCAGGTGAAGGCCGATACAACGCAGGTGACCTTCGGTCAGCCCTACGTCCGGAACTTCCCCATGTATGAAAGCGCCCTCCAAGCCAACGTAGCCGTTGCCAAGAAAGGCGAACTCGTAGGCCCGGTAGCCCTCAACCAGAGCGTAGTGGTATTCACAGTTACCGACGTCACCGCTCCCTCGCGCGAATTCGACTACAAGAACGACGCCATGGTGTTCAACCAGCGCGAAGGCGTGGCCTCGTTCCAGCGCACGCTTCCCGCCGTGCTCCTCGGCAACAAGAAAGTCGAGAACAAAATCCAGAAATTCTACAGCGACGCCCGCTAAGAGAATACTCCCTTCCGAGCCGCAGGGCGGTGCAACGGCATAACAGCCGCATGCACCGCCCTGCTCCGTTATATCCCACAACGCCTCCATCCGGACCATTCCTTGCATAGCAAAGCGACCAAAGGTCGATGGCCGACAGCGCCCTCACCATACAGGCGAAAAATAGGGCGATGTGTCAAATTGTGGAATTCTGACACACCGCCCACTTACTTTATTCGGGTTTCTGCCTTATTTCTCGGGAGTATTCGAGAGATAGAGGGTATGATATTCGTCGAAAATCTTGCGTAGCGCCGTGCCGATCTTAAGATAGGCCGGCTCGTCGAGGTTGGCCAGCGAAGCGCGTACCGACCACTTCGGACCGTCGAATCCATCGCCGTTGAGGAGTACTACGGCGGTCTCGTCGGCCAGACGGATTACCAGGTCGAGCGGCTCGTAGTTGTCGTTGAGCCATTTGGCGAAGTCGTCGCCATAGATTTTCGAGGCCCATACCATAAGGTCGATTTCGCTATAGTAGCCTGCGCGATAGGGGTCGGGCTGCAGGGTGAATCCGGTTGTCTTCCAGAAAGCTTCCAGACGGCGCTGAACCATGTCGATAAGCTTGGGCTGCAGCTCCTTGGCGTGGAGCAGACCGAAGCCGGCGAAGAGACTCATCTGAATCTGCTGAGGCGTCGACAGGCCGGCGGTGTGGTTGAGTGCCACCAGACGGCTGTCGGCCACCAGACGGTCGATAAACTTCATCTTGTCGGGGTCGAGCACTACCGACGAATAGCGGCGGTGGAGGTCGGCCTTCTCGGCTTCGGGAAGCCGCTGGATCTTATCGTCGAAAATATTTTTCTCGGGCAGAGCCATGGCGGCGAGACGCCAGCCCGTGGCGCCGAAATATTTCGAGAAGGAGTATAGGCAGATGGTGTTGTAGGGAAGCACATACATCAGCGAGCGGAACCCCTTGATGAAAGTGCCGTAGACATCATCGGTAATCACCATCATCTCGGGATTGTCTTTTTTCACGACGTCGACAAGCTGGTCGAGCACCGACGGCGCGAGCTCGTAGCTGGGAGGATTCGAGGGGTTGATAACGCATACGGCCTTAACCGAGGGGTCGCGCAGTTTGTCGATTTCCTCCTTCGGATACTGCCAGTCGTGGTAGCCGTCCTTCTCAACCTTGTTGGCCGATACGTAAACCACGTCGAAGCTGAACCGGTCGAGATTGGGGATTTCGATGTAGGGGGAGAATGCCGGGGTGAGAATTGCGAGTTTATCGCCTTTGTTGAGCAGATGGTTGGCCTGCATGGAATCGAATACGTAGCACATTCCTGCCGTGGAACCCTCGGTGGCGAAAAGGTCGTAGTCGGTCTTGTCGTCGCCTCCGCCCATAGCCCAGCGCATGTAGTCGCGCACAATTATCTCGGTGTATTTGAGGATTCGGGGCGGTGTGGGGTAATGGTCGCCCAGAATGCCGTCGACCCATTCAAACACCAGTTCGTCGGGATTCGCATTGTAGGTCGTCACCATGTAGTTGTAGACATGATTCAGTACATGAGCACCCGCACTGCCCTTGTTGTCGACAAGGAAGGCCTTGAATCGGTCGGCCACACCCTCCTGGGTCGGGCTCTGGGTGATGCCGAGCGACGCGTCGTATTTCACGCGGTTGGTCTCGCTGACCGCAAACTGGCCCAGAAGGAAGAATGCCTCGCGGGGGAAGGTCAGCATCCAGTTGGGATTGCCACGGCCGGCGTTGAGGAATGTTGCTGTCGAGCAGCGTGCGTCGAGTTCGGCGAGATTAATCAGAGTGTTCTTGATTTCAAACGGGCTCATGGCCGACAAAGCTTTTTCAAACGCCTTGTTTTCGTTTTTACGGAGGTCATCGCATTCGTCCGTTGTCTTTTTGGTTGTAGTGTTCATTGTGAGTTGCTGGTAATTTCCGGCCGGTAGCCCGGTGGACGCCGGCCGGAGGGTGTGTTGATAATTGTATTTTTATATGAGGGGGAAAGAGTTGGAGACCACGGTGGCGTCAGACGAACATCAGCACCATGGCCACGCCCATGAGGATAAGCAGCGTGTTGCCGATGGCATACGTCACGGTATAGCCCATGGCAGGCAGCGAGCTCTGCAGGGAGTCCTGAATCGCGCCAAGCGATGCCGTAGTGGTTCGCGACCCGGCGCAGCATCCGAGATTTATGGCGGGGTGGAATTTGAAGACTTTCGCCCCGAGGAACATGGCGATGAGCAGGGGCACCGTAGTAGCGGCAATACCCATCAGGAAGAGGTCGAAGCCCACCTCCTTGATGCCCGAGATAAACGACGGTCCGCACTGGATACCGATTACGGCGATAAACATGTTGAGGCCGAGATTGTTCATCAGCCACAGCGACGAACTCGGAATGATTCCCGCCGAGGGATGCTTCGTGCGCAGCCAGCCGAAGAACAGACCGGCGATAAGCGCACCGCCCGACGTGGAAAGGCTGATAGGAACATCCCTTACCGTCAGCGTAATGGCGCCGATAAGCGCGCCGATTGCGATGCAGAGGCCAACAAATACCATATCGGTTACGTTGGTGGGTTTCTCTACAATACCGATCGACGGGCCGGCAAGTTCCACCTCCTGGGGAAGGCCCACGATTTCAAGCATATCGCCGGCCTCAAGCTTCTGCTGGGCATAGACAGCCATCGGCACTTCCGCACGGCTGAACGACTTGATGGCAACGCCATACATGAACGGCTTGGCGCGCAACTGATCGATGGTCAGGCCGGCAGTTTTTTTCGTAACGAGCACCTTTACGTGTTCGGCATTGAAAGTGAGCAGCTGAGGGTCGTCGACCTCCGGGCCGATCCAGCTTTCGTCCTGAATGATGAATTCATGACGTCCGGAAAGCACGATTTCGTCGCCCTGACGGATCTCCATCGAAGGAGTGGGGGGAAGAATCTGGTCGCCCTGACGCACGCGCTCCACGAAGAGCCGATGGCCGAGGCTGCTGAAATGCTCCTCTATCTGCGCTATAGTCTGCGGGGTGGCGAAATGGTCGGCCGCAACCTTATAGGCACGGAAAGAAATGGGGCGGTTGCCGTTGATGTATGCCGGGTCGGAGGAGAGCGTGGAATGATTGAGCTGCGCCTCAAGGTCGCGCGTCTGCTGGCGTACCTTCTTCAGGCCGCCGAGCATGGCCGGACCGAGATTGCCCAGAACCCATGCCGAACCGATAGTGCCGAATACGTATGTAACCGCATAGCATACCGGAATCATATCTATCATGGCCTTCTTCTGGTCGTCGGGGATATGCAGCCCGCTGATGGTGTCGGTACCGATGCCGATTACCGCTGAAATAGTCTGCGCTCCTGCAAATAGACCGGCGGCGATGCCGGCGTTATAATTCATCAGCTTCGCGCAGGCCCATGTGCATCCCAGACAAAGGAAACATACCACTACGGCGAAAATCACCTGTTTTATGCCACTGCCACGGATTGCGGCCACAAACTGGGGGCCACATTTATAGCCTATGGCAAAGAGGAAAAGCAGGAAGAATACCTGCTTCATCGGAGCGCCAATCGGAATGTTGAGCTGCCCGACCAGCACACCTACCAGAAGCACCGACGTCACGGTGCCGAGCGAAAAACTCTTCCACTTGAACTTACCTATCCAGAATCCCAGACCTATAGTAATAAAGATGGGGATCGACGGGTATTCGCGGAGTGTGTCGACTAACCAAGTCATCATAGTAGGAAACGTTGAGAGATTAAAATAAAGAGTGTATTATAAGGATAAAAACATCGCGGCCGGCAAGCCGGGCACCCGCAACGCCGCCGCACGTATCCCCGCACGGCAGTAAATGTATAACAGCGGCCGCCACCGCAAAGTTTCCGGGAAGCGTCTGATGAAGATGCCGCGTTGAGTTTCAAGCGGTGTTGACCGGCGCGTGTTGACCGCGTGTTGCCCGGCATTCTTTTTTCAGAAAAACACCTCCGGGATGCTTGATATATCAAAAAGTTTTGTAACTTTGCACCCGTAAATGCGCCCAAGCGGCACTCTGCGGTCCGCCCGCGCGCAATTTTTCACCGACCCCAAGGAAAGATGCCGGAGTGGTCGATCGGGACGGTCTCGAAAACCGTTGTACCCTTACGGGTACCCAGGGTTCGAATCCCTGTCTTTCCGCAACATACGCTGAATTTCAGCAAGTTGCAGAGTTAACACCCAATTTTACACCCAAAAGATTGAAATTGGGTGTTTTTATGTATTCTTAACCTTCGGTTAAGCGCTAAAGCGATGACTTAACGGTCTAAAGTTACACCCATGCCTGCACCCACACAAGATTTTTCTTTTGCCCAGCCATCCCTATATTGGTTTAGGTTTATACGGGCATATATAGCTCGAACCAAACCAAACTTTATAAGTATGTAGAAATTTATCTGAGCAAAAGAAAATATCCGTCTGCCACCGCTCTATAAGTCATGATAATTTGTAACTTTGCAACTGCAAGCCCTTGGGCTGCACGACATTTTGGAAAAATAAGGCCGAATCGCCGTGTGAGAGATTCTATGTGTGCCTACCCACATTCTAAGGGAGCGGATGCGCCATGATGAAGAATTGAGAGAGGCTGTTCGCGTCACTACCGAAGCTGTTTTTGGCACTCTCTATGACCGTGCGATTGCCCTCTATACCAAGACTCCCGAAGAACGATACAACGATTTGAGTTGACGCTCCGGGAACTGAAGAAAGTCGTAAATACGATTTCCTTGAAACGGATTATCACAAATGAAACGTCTTATCTCATCATTAGTGTCCACTAAAAAATCATATGAGGACTTTGAAATTGTTGATATTCAATTTGTTGTAAGTAAATTTGGCACGCAACGATTTGATTTTATCTTTGCGGTCTGTATCAGACTGTTTGAGAAATTTTCTCAGTCAAAGAAATCCCTTTATTCTGCAACTTATTGAATATCAAGCATAATTTCAAGGGTCTCTATGGTTCAGGTGAACTGAATTTATTTAATTTTTAACCACGTCCCATTTTTAGTGTACAGTAGTGTTATCTCATATATAATATTTCTGATTTTCGTGGCAAAAGCCGTGGCGCAAGTCAATGTGACCGGCACGGTGATTGACAAGGACGCTAATGAACCTGTTGCCGGAGCTTCGGTGATTGTCAAGGGTACCGACGGCAAGATAAAGAAGTTTGCCTCGACGAAAGCCGACGGTAGGTTTTCCATGTCTGTGCCGACTGTTGACGGATGCCGGTTAGAGGTGTCGATGATGAGCTATGCGAAGCAGTCTATACCGCTCGACAGCGCGTCCTTTCCGCTGACTGTATATCTTGAACCCGGCAGCATACAGCTCAAGGAGGTGGCGGTAAAGGCAGACAGGATTCGTGAGCAGGGCGACACGATAACATACAATGTCGGCAGTTTCGCCCAGCAACAGGACCGATCCATAGGCGATGTGCTGAAACGTATGCCGGGAATCGACGTGGCGAAAAGCGGCAAGATACAGTATCAGGGCGAGGATATAAACAAATTCTATATAGAGGGCTCCGACCTTCTCGGCGGCAAATACGGCATAGCCACAAACGGCATCAGCCATGAGGATGTGGGCGCCGTCGAAGTTATGGAGAACCATCAGCCCATGCAGGTGCTGTCGGGCATATCTTTCTCCGATAAAGCCGCCATCAACCTCAAACTGAAAAACAAGGCGAAGGCCACATGGACTTTCCACGGCGACGCCGGAGGCGGCTGGTCGTGGCAGCCCGATGACGCGGTGTGGGATGGAGAATTGTTCGCTATGGCTGTAATGCCGGGATTTCAGAACATCACCACCTTCCGCACAAACAACACCGGTGAGAACCTATCGTCGTCGAGCACGGACTTCTTTGCCTCGCGCCGTAACACAGGACTGAGCCAATATGTCGGTGTCAGCATACCGGGTGTGCCGTCTTTGAATGATACGCGGACACTGTTCAACCGCTCATTTCTCGTATCCACTAATAATCTTTGGAAACTAAAAAACGGCGATTTCAAAGCCAACATCGACTATTCATTCAACCGTGTCACTGCCGATGCCTCCAATATCACGACATATTTCCTCAATGAAGGTAACCGCGTCATTACCGAGAGCAGAAGAGGCACGGAACATGAACACTCGCTAAGCGGCAAGTTCATCTACGAGCTGAACCAAAAAACAGCATTCATCAACAATACTCTCAAGACCAACATAGACTGGGACGATGTGGCCCTCACTACGACAGGCTCACTGCCAAACGTACAATCGGCAAAACTGCCCGATTATTATGTCAGCAACAACTTCAAGATGATAAAGCGTTTCAATAGGAAACATCTTGTGACATTCCAAAGCGTGAACGAATGGGAATCTCTGCCGCAGACCCTCAACCTTGACCTTACAAGCGAGAATTTCCGTCAGCACATTTCCGATCATGCCTTCTTCACTCACGAGAGCGCGGCATACGCCTTCAACATAAAAGGGATAACCGTAAGCCTTGAAGCCGGAATAAAGGGTTATCTCCGCACAATGGACTCGCAGTTGCCCGATATCCCCGCCGAATTGCCCGGAATGACGGAGAATGTGGTTAACACCAATTATGTGACCATATATGCCACCCCGAAGTTTGAATACTGGGTGCGCCGTGTCAACCTTTCGCTCAACCTGCCCATAAGTTATGCGCATTACACCTTCGACAAGGCGATAGCCGACCATGACGAGGTGTATTTCTCCCCGTCGATGAGTCTGAACTGGAAGCCCAACAACCGTTTCTCCGGTACTCTGCGCGGTGGACTCGGTCGCTCCCCGATGAATCTCAACCTCATCCATCCGGGGCTGATAATGACCAACTACCGCACTCTGAAAGCCGGAACGGAACAGTTCTATAACTCATCGTCGCAGAATATATCGGCTAACGTCAGCTACAAACATACCCGTCACGGACTTTTTGCCAACGGTATGGTGATGCACTCGTGGACGCATCTGCCTTACACAATGGCACAGACGCTCTACGGTGACTATGTGGTTTACAGCTATGCCGACGCCAATAACGACAGCAAAATGCTTATGGCGATGGGGAACATCGGCAAGACCCTCGATTTCGTGCGCGGAAGCTGCAATGTCAACGGCTCCTTCAGCCGCAACGAGTCACATCTGCTGTCGCAGTCGCAGTCGGTCAACTCTATTAGCCGCAGCTGGAGCGTCGGTGGCAAAATAAGCGGCAGTCCCTGCCGATGGTTGAGTTTCGACTATGCCATTGATTTTTCCAACTCTCAGCTGATGATGAACTCTGTGGCAAACTCGTGGCTCTCGCAGATGACAAACGAGTTAAATCTCACATTCATCCCTCACCGCAAATGGCAATGGACGGTCTGTGGCGAGCATTACCGCAATGAAATAACCGAGGGCACATTCAAGAATGCTGTCATTATAGACACCAAACTGACCTATCTGCTCTCCAAGAAGATAGAGTTGTCAGCAAGCCTCACTAACATCCTTGACAAACGCAGCTACAACTACACCACTTACTCCGTACTCTCCTCATTCGAGAGCCAACGACAGCTCCGAGGCCGTCAGCTCCTTTTTTCAATAACTTTAAGAAAATAGCATTATGAATATCAAGTGTTTAATCACGCCTATTGTCCTCATATTTACGGTGATTGTTTCATTCGCACATGATAATGCCCGTGTGAAAGTCGAATATACCGAGCGATATAAGAATTGGACCGGTGTTAACAAAAATGAAAAGATGCTGCTGTTAGCCAATGGCCAAATATCACATTATTACAATCCAACATCTCTTGTTGTCGACTCTATACTATCGACGCCGGAAGGTACTGTACGTTTTAACGCTATGGTCGAAGCGGCCAATGAAGCCGGTCAACGCCCGGCGTTACTTCCCGGCAGCCGAACCTATATAATCAAGAACGCCAACTCCTCGTCGATACACTATTATGGCGAACCGGCAGGCGAACTCGGGAACTATGAAGAGCAATTTGCCGAGCAAAACTGGACTATTGCCGATTCGTCGAAGACCGTGTTGGGCTATGACTGCTTAAAAGCTGAAATGGATTATCACGGCAGACATTGGACTGTATGGTTTACCCCGGAAATACCAATCAGCGATGGCCCGTGGAAGTTATGCGGCCTCCCCGGACTTATACTGGAGGCAGATGCCGACAATGGCAAATACCATTTTGAGGCTACCGGCATAGAATCTGTCGATGCCACGTTCCCACAAAAGATGTATGGCCATGACCTCTCGGTGTCCATGAAAAGAAAAGATATGCTGTCGCTCCAATGGAAGTTCTATAACAATTCCGGCGCACAAATGCAGGCTGAATTTGGCATCACGGCACATGACGACCCTCTTCCTGAGGGCTTTGATTTGATTGAAACCGATTACAGATAAAGATATGAAGCAAATATTCACACTCCTATCAGTGTGCTTTGTGGCTATTTCCGCGAGCGCACAGCAGAAAGCTGAAATTGAGGTCAGCTATACCGAGTATCAACCGAATATGCGCACTGGCGAAAAGAATGGTGTCACTCATCAATACATCTTGCTCGCAGATGGCGATGACTCAAAATTCTTCTCGCCGAGAACAGAGTATATCGACTCACTCAACTCCACCCCCGAAGGGAAAGCCAAATACCAGGAGATGACACTCTCCGCTTATCTTGGCGGTAAGATAGATGATATACCCCGAGCCGATGGGAGCTACTATGTGGTAAAATCCGGCGCCGACAATAAATTCACTTATTACGACACCGCAGGCACTGAAAAGTTCTGCTATGAAGAAGATATCCCACAACTGAACTGGGAAGTCGGCGATTCCTCCAAAACCATTCTCGGATATGACTGCTTCATCGCTTCTGTTGATTATCACGGAAGAAAGTGGATTGCGTGGTTTACCCCCGAAATCCCGGTTGTCGCCGGACCATGGAAACTGCAAGGCGTTCCGGGTCTAATCCTTGAAGCAGCCACTGAAGACGGACTATATAGCTTCGTGGCTGACGGCATACAACAGACTGACAAGACCATCACACCCATCTACCTTGCTAACGGATATGAGAAAAGCGACCGCATAAAATTTCTCAAAGCAAAACGCAGTTTCTTCGACAATCCGTTAGGTACAATCAACGCACAGTTTGGCGGGTCTGGTGTTTCCATCATCTCCAGTGGTGGTAATGCCAATGGCAGCGACAGGCTCTATGTGACACGCGAAACCGCCGATTTCATCGAAACCGATTACTAAACAGCTTAATCATACTACAAACAAACACGGCAACCCCGGCAGCGATTTGTCGGGGTTACCTGTATTATGATGGAGGCGTTTATTCGTCTCCTTCTGGAAGTCCGGGCTTAGCATCATCGGGGATGTTCGGGTCGGCCCACATATTTTTTATGGCTTGGACTTCGCTGGGTGTAAGGTGGAAAAGGCGCGTGTGATTGACCCCTTCTGGCACGCGAGGCTGACCCTTTTGGGCGAAGGAGCTGCAAATTGCGACCTCAAAGGTTGTCGAGTATTAACGAAGGCGATGTTTCCATTTTTGAAAATGCGAACAGCTTTAATCCGAGGTCTTTGATTGATGCGCCGATATGATATAAGGTGTCATCTATCACCATAAACCTATCGTGAATATTCGGAGCTGTCCTTACATCAATAGGGGTATATTGGTCGTTATGGCGCTCTATGTCAAGTTGCAACTGGCGGTTTATTCTTTTGGTGTATATGGTCGCTAAAACACCGCTGCGCCTCTTGTCAAGCAAGGTCAGCACCGTTTCATCAATGTAGTTGTCAATCAGCACAATCCGTTTATTTGCCAACTTTACAAGGTCGCATATGAACCGATAAGCATCAAATATCTGTCCGTCAAACAATACTCCATCTTTCGGAGGCAATGACGTGCGGAGAAAGAAATCGACTTTACCCGAAAGCTCCCTAATCTGATTGTCATGTTCCGACAAACGATGATCAATGCGGCTCTCCATATGTAGTAAAAGCTGGTTAACGCTATAACCCCGCAAGAGATATTCTTTCAGTATTCGGTTGGCCCATTGGCGGAACAATGTCGCATTCTTGCTATTAACTCTGTATCCTACTGAGAGAATGGCGTCTAAGTTATAGAATTTCGTTCTATATAATTTTCCGTCAGCGGCAGTATATTCCAAAATGGAATGAACTGAAGCTTCGTCCAATTCTTCGCTCTCGAAAATATTTTTCAAATGCTTCGATATAGCCGGCTGTTTTACTCCAAACAAGTCGGCAATCTGCTGTTGCGTCAGCCATACAGTTTCATCTTCCAGTCTGACCTCAAGTTTGACCGAAGCATCGGGTTGGTATAATATTATTTCGTTGTTAGGATCCATTTGTCACTTTTGAGATTGCAAAGATACGCAAAACAATCGGCATTTCAGCTGTTTATGAGCTTCTATTGCCGATTATTTATTCTTTAAGATGCTTGTTCAAGTTCTTCAAAAGCATCATCTAATTCAGAAAGCTTTTCTCTGAATCTCTTGTTGATTCGCTCACTGCCGATTCCATGTATTTGGAGTTATGGGTGCTTGCCGGAATGGAGAGATGTCGGCACATTGCCGATTTCCACTCTTTGCGTAGATTCTCCTGCACTCGTTCACCGATATAGTGAATGAAGTAATAGACCCGATTCTTCTTATCTCTGATTTTAAGTCTGGAATTACATTCTTTCAGATTCAAGATGGCGTATAGATTATGTGGCTCTATGCTGTGAAATTGGTCACATACAAATAACTTGTGGATATGGTTGATATGAGCCAGCGAGAAATATTCGTGTCCTTATAGGCTCGTTTATCTCAGCGAGTTTTGCAAGCTCTTTGAGATATTCATTCATGCGCTGATTGCTTATGACAGGCAATGCCTGTTTTCATAAAGCAAGCAGGATGAGGACCCTGAGGGGTCGCCATCGCGCATCGCTTTGGTAGCGAAGCCCAGATTTCGCCAACATCGTAGGTATTTGGCAACTCCCTGACGAATATTTTCTGTCAGCTATAGATGGTAAGGACGATAGAGCGCGAACCGCCGTAATCGCGGAATTCGCAAAGATAGATACCCTGCCATGTTCCGAGATTCAATCGGCCATTGGTGATGGGAACCGTCAGCGAAACGCCCATTAATGAAGATTTTGCATGAGCCGGCATATCGTCGGCGCCCTCCATCGTATGAGTGTAGTACGGCTCGTTCTCCGGCACGATATGGTCGAGAATCCTGTTCATATCGGTGCGTACGTCCGGATCAGCATTCTCGTTGATTGTCAGACCACAGGAAGTGTGCTTCACAAAAATGTTCAGCAGTCCGGATTGGGGAAGCCGACCGGAAAGCCGACGGACGATTTCGCCCGTTATAAGATGGCAGCCGCGCCTCATTGGCGGCATCCTGAATTCTATCTGCTGTATCATCTCGGTTGATTACAATTTTTCTGAGTAATACTGAGGCCTGTCTTTATTTCTCGCACATTGCCGGTCTACAGGCTGAAAATATTCTGAGTTTGTAAATGCAGCAAAGCTACTTATTATTTCCCACTTAACCGGGAATCGCGTAATGAAAATATCAGTCTAAAAGCGGCTGCCTGTCAAAGAAAAATCCCGACTACATCAACGAGAACATCGGGATTTTCGACTTCGGACTTACCGACGGAGCGCGTGTAATCCGCAGAGCCGGCACCGTGCAAACAGTTATATTCCGAACAGAAACCGGAGCGGCCCTGAAGGCTGCATGCTGGCGGCCGCATCGCCGGCGTATATCTCGCCACCGGTCAGATTGAGTTTCCTGACAGCCCCGCCGGGACTGAAGTCAAGCTTCTTGAGATCTATCCAGAAAATGTCGGGACTCAGAGTCGACTCAAAATAATATACCAGATTCTTCTGGTCGGCCACCGTGCGCCATCGGGTGGATGCGATATTCGGCTGCGAAGGTATTGAAATCCCGAGCGGCACCGACACATTGCGCATCACACTGAAAACCCCTGCCACGGCCTGCCGGTAGTCTGCCGTCTGAGGCAGCGCATTGATGTAGAACGAGGCGCGGACAAAGCGGTCGGACGCACGGTTGGTTCCCGGAAGCATCACAAGCCCACCGATCTGATTCCAGTAGTCGTCGAGGGTCTGCTGACGGTCGTACGAAGGTGAATTCGTCATCACCTGACAGTCGCGCCCATGATGTATCACGAGGCTACCGTCGATGTATTCAAAAATCGCGCTGTTGCCGGTCGAGTCGGAAATGGACAGATGTAGCGTCGACTTAGCCCCATTGGGTAGATCCGGATCATCGATGCGAAACGTCTCCTTGCCCAGTTCGGCCACAGCCTCGTCGACGGTAGCGAAATTGTCGAGTACATATTGCGTCCAGATGCTCAGCCCCATAACGGGCCGCGTATCGCCGGGACGGTGATAATCCGATTCTGCCAGAAACAGCAGATTTGCCACCAGACCGCGCTCATTAATACCGTCGCAGACGCCTATATCATATCCCGCTGTCACCACGCTGCCATACACTGACTTCCATTTCACGGAATTGTCTGTCAACCCACCGCGGCGTTCAATCCCCCTCGGGAAAACATATATGTTGGACTGAGGATCTTCTTTCCAGTCCATCGTACGTCCGGTTACGACCATATCGTCCGGACCGAGATACACCGCACGCGTACAGCCGTCGGCCGTGAACCACACGCCGCCACATGCGGCAATACAACAAGCGATTGCAATTCTTCTACTCCATGCTGCCATATTCATAATACCGGATTAAAATAACATCAGCTTTTCCAAATAAAATAAGGTGACGATATACGTGTTGGCTATCCCTACAGCCTGATGGCCAATCATTGAGTTTAAAAAAATAGTCAACAGGTTTATCATAACCAAAGATAATTACACAGTAAGGCCGACCAGCTCATGCTCCCGACCTTAACAACATCAACGTTTCAACAGCGCGGATGTTCAGTTGCCCATAATTCAACCATACTCCCGGGCTGCTCCTGAATATCGATCGTCGGTGTCGGGAATAAACTGAAGTAAAAAAGCATCCGATTCCGGGTTCAACCCGAAATTCTGATTAATCCGTAAGTACGGGATGGGGATAAAATAGCGGCTGGCTTTCAGCGGAGGGCTGAAAGCCAGTCGGTTGGATGGGATAGTTGGGGGGAGCTGGAGGGACTTGTACCCAACGCTCCAAATGCGCATATATCAGCAACTTGCAAAACCGTAATTTTGCCGTGCCACTAATTTGCAACCTAATTTTCCGAACCCCGTTCTGCCTCTTGCAGCCCGGCTTTTATCGGTTCTTTTCAATTACAACGTTAATGTTTTTCCTGCTGATAGTCAAGTCCGAGGGTTCTTTTTAGAGAATTTTATGATTGTTTTATACCTCCTCGATACTCTATATCCCAATCCTTACTGCTTATTGTCGTCAAATTGAGAGACGCATATCCGGAACTATCGCATCAATCATCTTCTGCGGCACTTCACACTCACGTGCAATTGTCGGCCATTCGGAAGCACGCTCTATAACATTGTCAATGATTGTACCGGCATCCTTGATGTTGTTTCGTCTGGCACATTCCATGAGATCGCCACGGGTGATGTTGTCAAATTTTCCGTTTATCGACATCTGATGCTGCGAAGTCCAGCCTCCATCCGGATTATAGGCATACCCCATATCATAAGCCGGGGAGAGCCTCCATTTGCCCGTTCTGTCCATAAGGAATGAAATGTTCTTGGTGTGATCATCCTGATTCCTCACCACGACATTGAACACCATGCGGCGGAACATCTCCTGCGCCTGTGAATAAGGGAGACGCAATGCCCTCATAATGTTGAACGCCTGTTCGTATGAGAATGAGCGTGGCATCCTATAATCATAGTGTGCTATTGCGCACAATGTCTGCATGTGGATTTTCTCGCCATTGATCCGGTCAAACCTTTTTGTCAGGAAATGAGCCCTGCCGTTTTCCTCTATGAGTCGGCATTCGCTCATCTCTATTCCGCAGCTTCTCACAAGGCGCGAAAAGGAATATTCCAGTCTCCCGAAATTCTGCGTCTCCCGGAAACCCGCTTCTGCGGTTACCCCGTCAAGTTTTATAAGATAATAGCCGAATCCATCAGGCGCGTCAATCTGGCCCGATCGAACTTCTCCGGTTTTATCATTATAAGCGATGATGGCTTTGGCCCGTTGACCTCCCGCCGATGTCCCGAGTCGAACAATCTCGGCGATTGCGGCTTTCTTATCGGCTTCAAGATTGGCTCCGAATTCTTCCTTTTCGGCCAGAGCTTCACTTGCCACTTCAACCAATGAGTCAAGTTCGATATGTACATCCTTGCCGTATGGAGCATCCATAGCCGGTTCAAACTCCAAAGCCCCCATACATCGTTTCCCGAGAAAACACAGTGTCTCGACGGCATTTCCGCTGCTTCGGCCTGTAAGGGCAAGCCACCGGTCAAATAAGGCTCGTCCGTATGTATCAGGCAGGGAGTCCGCAATCAGTCCGGGCAATCCTTTGAAAGTCTCCCGTCCTATGTCGGAGAAAGAATATATTCTTCCCGCACGCACTGGCATCAGTATAGGCGAAGGCTCAAGTCCACCTCTGACAAAACTGTCGGCATATTCAAATTGGGTTATGTTACGGTTTTTATCCCAGCGGATGGTGCCCATCGGCTTTCCGTATAGAATTACCCGTGCTATATCTACCATTCCGATTCCTCCTTGTCTTTAATTATGTTGTCGTGTTTCTTTGATGAGGCGCGTTTGCGTTGTTTCTTTTTCGCACTCTCCACCAACTCAAAATATTCATTAGGGCTTAACTCATCTTCTTCAATCAACGGGGTCAATTTCTCCAGCTCTCCCAAAATGCGAAGCACACGCATAAGGGCATCAAACGAGCTTATCGTCCCACCTTCGATTTTTTTTAAGGTAGATACCGATACTTGCGACTCTTCCGCAAGCGACATCTGTGTGAAGTCCTGTCGCAATCTCAGTCGCTTTACTTTTGCACCTATACGACGGCATATTTCATCGTCCGAGAGCATATATATATTCTCCATGATAGTTGTATTATGAGCTATTAGACTGCAAATATAGCAATTATAGATGTTATTACAACCATAATGTCTTGTTATTCTACCGCAATGTCTGCATTTCTTTTGGAGTATCCTTTTGTAAGCGATGTTCCACCTTTCCACACGGCTCTATCCACGCATGAAAGCCGAGACAGGCGTTGCAATACCTGGCATATCCAATAATCCTTTTCTACAAATTTGATCTTTATATCCAACATGCTGGCAGTGATTCGTATCGCTGCCTCAAATTGTTCCTTATCTTCGTGAAGTTTCATTTGATATTCCATTTATGAGAGTTGGACATTGATTCTGCCAGCCCCGGAAAACTGTAGGTTGTGAGCGGATTTAATGATTGGAATAATACCTCTGTTTCCTTGTTGTATCCCATGTTTTCAAGCATAGCACCCAATAAGGCACGAAGCCGCGCCGGATAGGCCGCTGCAAGAGAAACCATTATCTCAATCTCCTCCTTCTTGAATTTCTCGATTATCATCGTCAGTCTCTCAACTGAATCCGTGATTGTTGTATCCGGGATCTTCCCGATATGGCTTATCGCGTCGAGTACAATCAGATATTTGATATTGTCGTCTGTTATTTCATTTGGCTGCTTGATGAATTTGACTTTATAATCACCTCTCGTCAAGTTTCTTTTAGTGCCATTTGTCCCTATCTGAATAATTCCGGAAATCTGTGTCGTCAATCCCATCTGATTCCAGATGGAATAACCGGTAATATATCCGATTCTCTTTCCGTCTTTTTCAAGCAAATCTTTTACAATCTCAGCTTCCTTGGGAGGTAATTCCCCAAAGATGGATTGGCGCGGACGATAAAATCTTCCTTTGCCTATTTTGCGTAACACCCCCTCAGTCACCATGCGACCAAGTTTCACGCTAATATTGACCCACCATTCCGAAGGGAATTGCAGATCATTGATGGTGAATACCTTATCTTCCGGAATGGTCATCACCCGCTGCTCTATTACTTTTGCTGCTACCATGTCAGAGAATATAACACCGCAAAGACACTAAAATGTTTAGTTTTTACACGCATAAACTAAACATTTTTTACTGTGATCTGAGGCATTGAGTATAGGCATGATAGACATAGAGGGTGATAACAGAGCGTTTTTGTCCGTTTTTTTGCGCAAAAAACCGAACAAAATATTGTCGTATACTCAAATTTGGCGGCGAGAGACGCAAAGGCGACAGTGTTGTCGTCGGTCTATGCCGTGTGAGAGTATCGGTTCGTGCCTCACCGATACCGTCACACCGCACGGCCGACTATGGGGGCCGGCGGAACACCGGTAAGCGCAATCGCCGCCGTGGTATCGTCGGCAAGCGACGTCACTTCGACTTAATTGCGCTCACCCGTGTTCTTATCGCCACCTCCTTATAAGGAATTTTCGCCGTTGCGCCCCTCTCCGCCTGAAAACCCAGTCCGGGGAAAGAGACTATGATTGTTTTGTTCCGTTGTTTCAAAACGCTCATAGACTCTCTCAACCGGCCTGTCACAGGATTTTTATATTTCACAATTTTCTTTAGGTGTTTTTTGAAAATTAGGGTAACGATTTGGTAACGAATGGGGGTCCGTCACGGTCTTTTTTCGGTCTTACATCGGTCCGATTTCGATGGGATTAGACATTAAAAAACCGCAGAACATATTGATATTCTGCGGTTTGCCTTTGTTTTGTCTTGCGTTGGCCGGAGAGTGTCCGGTACGCCAAGTGGAGATGGAGGGGTTTGAACCCTCGTCCAAACGTGGAACTAATGAGTTTTCTACATGCTTATTTTCAGATTGGTTTTCGTGGTGGCACAGGCCTGAAACCGCCAATGCCGACCCTTATCCGCTAAAATCTCAGAAGCTTCGCGCGGCATTCAGCTTCCTATTCCCGATTTGTCTGCACCGCCGGTTCGGCTCGCCTCGGGAAGAGGGCAGCCGGGCGATGTCTTGTCTCTGCAACTGTTGCGGAGATTAAGCGTGATCTACTGTGCTTCGATCAGGCAGCAAGAGCGTAGTTGTTTTCGCCATTTAAAATTGCTGATGTCCCAGATTAAAGAGCGTAGGCATCGTTGCTCTGCATGCTTGCTCACCACCTCTACACGCTGTCAAAACCGGTCATCCCCGTGTTGTTGCCAGCCATGCCCTTGTGGCAGGTCTGCTCCACAAAGTTACGCACTTTCGGCGGGTTACGCAACGATGAGGGCTAAATCTGTAGTATTTTAAAGATTTTTTATGAACGAGACCCGAGGAATGGGTGAAAGTATTGGTTAGCGGATGAATTTTTTGTGCTATCTTTGCATATTGCAATGATTAACTCGAAAGTTCAGTCGGTAATTTCGTGGACGCGCCGCTATGTGTCGCTACCGCTGGTTGTGGCGGTGGTCTATGCCGCGTTCGTGCTTTTCTTCAACGAGAATTCCTATTCGCACTCGGCCGAGTTGCAGAACCAGATTGACGAGCTGCGTGCGCAAATAAAGGAGAACAACGACACGATGCAGTACTACCTGCGGCTCAACCATAATCTCGACACGGACCCTGCCACGCTGGAGCGCATAGTGCGCGAGCGCTACCATATGCAGCGGCCCAACGAAGATGTGTATCTTGTTGACTGACTGAATGCCGAGACTGCGGAGGATGTTGCATTAGGACGCACAGGCCGTGCGTCGCCCCCTCGTTTCAGTGGTGCCGCAACACCCTTGGACATAACTGTTTAATTTAGAGATTATATGACAAAAGACCGCAAATATACCCTCGACCAGATGCTCGGCCCGCGGCCGGCTGCCTGGAAGGTGGCGATGGCGACCGTGGGACTTCTGGCGGTGGCCGTAGCCACTCTCATGCCGATTCTCAACGTGCTGATAACGTATGGCGCAGCCGGAACGTGGTGGAAATACCTCTTTGCCGCAGGCGCAGTCCTGTTTCTTGCCGGCAAGCTTCTTTCGCCATATCGCGGCGAACACCCGCGCATCCGCAGGCTCTACCGCATCGAGTCGTGGAGCGCGATTTTCTTCTGCGTGGCGGCGTTTTTCCTGTTTTACAACGGTTCCGTTAGCCGCGACAGCTGGGCCTTCACTCTTGCAGGTGGTGTCCTGCTGGTGTTCACTACGATTGCTATTCCGCGCACCGTGCGCCGCGAGCTACGTCGCGACGCGGGCGAGACTAAATGACATTCTATATGAAGGTAACTTTGATAGGATATGGCAAGATGGGCCATGCCATCGAGCGGTTTCTGCTCGAGAGGGGCCACGAGGTGGTCTGCACCATCGATGCCGGCGAAGAAAACAAATTCGATTCCCGGGAATTCGCCACCTCCGATGTAGCGATAGAATTCACCCGGCCTGACGCCGCCCTGGCCAACTACCGACGCGCGTTTGCGGCGGGCGTTCCGGTGGTTTCAGGCACTACGGGCTGGACGAAAGAAATGGAGACGGTGCGTCACCTTATTTCTCAGGAGGGGGCCACGCTGCTCTGGACATCGAATTTCAGTATCGGAGTCAACGTTGCCATGCGCGTAAACAGCTACCTGGCGCAGCTCATGTCGAAATTCCCGCAATACCGGCCCTCGATGAAGGAGATCCACCATATCCATAAACTCGACCATCCGTCGGGCACAGCCATCAGTCTGGCCGAAGGGATTATGCATTCGAATCCGAAGTTCACGCAGTGGCTGGAGTCAGAGGGATTCACACCGGCCGACGCCGAAGGGGTCGTGGCCATCGCCCACGAGCGTTCGGGCGAGGTGCCTGGCACACACATCGTGCGCTGGACTTCGCCCGTCGACGAGATAACCCTTGAGCACCGCGCATTCTCGCGCGACGGCTTTGCCCTGGGGGCCGTGCTGGCAGCCGAATGGGTGGCCGCCCACCCCGAGCGCTCCGGACTTCTGTCCATGGCCGATTTCCTCGGTTTCTGACAGCCTCCGAACCATAAATTCACGACTATTCAAAAACAATGACACAAAATATAGACAACAGCACAGCACCTCAGCAAAAGCCTGAATCAAATGCCGATGCGCGCACGCTGCGCGCACGCTTGGCCGCCACTCGCTCCACACGCTGGACACGCTTCGCCATTGTGGCGGTGATATTCCTCCTGTGGGTGGCCTGGATGGGCAACTGGTGGCTGGCTCTGGGCCTGATTCTGCTGTTCGACATCTACATCACGGGCTACATTCCGTTCACATTCTGGAAAAAATCCAAGAGCGCGACCGTAAAATCGGTCGGCTCGTGGGTCGACGCGATTGTCTACGCCCTGGTGCTCGTATATTTCCTTTTCGCCTTCGTAGGGCAGAACTACCAGATTCCGTCGTCGTCGCTCGAGAAGACGCTTTATACGGGCGACTATCTGTTTGTCAACAAGACCGTCTACGGCCCGCGCGTGCCGATGACACCCGTCTATTTCCCGCTGGTACACAACGAACTCCCCTTCGGCCTCGGCAAGAGCTATCTCGACAAGCCCTCGCTTGAATACCACCGCCTGAAAGGACAGCGCGACGTGGAGCTGGGCGACATCGTGGTGTTCAACTTCCCCGCCGGCGACACGGTGATGACCCGCGTGCAGAATCCTGATTACTATACGCTGGTGGCCATGCACGGTCGCGAGCGCCTGCTGGCCGACAAGGCTACTTTCGGCGAGCGCATCTACCGCCCGGTAGACCGCCGCGAGAATTACGTGAAGCGCTGCGTGGGCCTCCCCGGCCAGCGCATCCGCATCGTCGACGGAGAGATCTATCTCGACGGCGAGAAATTCCCCATGCCGCAATACGCGCAGTTCAACCATTACTATCAGGCTGAATCCGACGCAGGGCTGACCGACGCTCAGTTTGAGGAGCTCGGCATACCCAGAGACGACCGCTATACGCTTGAATATACTCCGCTCGACATTCCCTCGCTGGAACAGCTCGGCTTCAAGGTGAACCCCAACGGCTCGGTGCCCCCGATTTATGTGTCGCCGCTCACCTCGGAGATGATCGCAGAAATGGAGGCATCTCCGCTTATTCATTTCGTGATGAAGCAGACGGCTGTGCCCGAACAGATTGTGCGCCTCTTCCCGCAGGACATCAGTGCCGACTGGACGCGCGCTGACTACGGCGGTGCCGACGGCCTGTGGATTCCCAAGAAAGGAACCGCACTGAAAATGACCGAAAAAGCCTGGCAGATCTATGGCCGAGCCATCCGCGTCTACGAGAACAATCCCACCGCCGAGTGGCGCGACGGAAAGATGTGGATCGACGGAAAGCCCATGGACTATTATACCTTCCGCATGAACTACTACTTCATGATGGGCGACAACCGCGACAACTCGCTCGACTCGCGCTACTGGGGCTTCGTGCCCGAGGACCACGTGGTCGGCACCCCCTGGCGTGTACTCATATCGTTCGACAAAGACAAGGGGCTCTTCGATGGCAAGATACGCTGGAACCGCATCCTCCGCGACGCCAATCCCGACAAATAAGCGCTCTACCGAAGTGAATTCTCGCGGCTATACAAACCTCTTCGGTACGCGCACGGCTCTTCCTCCGCGCTATTTCGGCAACATAGCCTATTATCTGGCCGTGGCCGCCCACGGCGGCGACGCCTATATGGACGGCTCTATACTTTTCGACAAGCGTCAGAAGGCCGTGCACCGCTGCGAGATAGCCGACACGCGCGGACGCGTACAACTCACGGCGCCCGTAGCCAAACCCCACGGCATAGCCCGCGCCACCTGGGACGACGTGGCTGTCAGCCCCCACGGACAGTGGTGGCACATCCACCTCACCACGCTTGAGTCGGCCTACGGGCGCACTCCGTTTTTTGAGTTCTATATCGACCGCCTGCGCCCGTTCTTACTGCCAGACACACATCTGCGCTACCCATCGATAGTGGCACTCGACCGCGCCATCGACGCCGAACTGCGCCGCATCCTTTTCCTTCCTGAGGCTCCGGAGCCAAAAAGCTCAGCCGACACAGCCGAAGCGGCCGGCATGGAACATTCCGACACCAGATTTACCGACCTGATTGAGCCTTATTGGCAGGTGAGGATGGACAGCCTCGGCTTCCAGCCCAACCTCTCCATTCTCGACCTGATTTTCAACCTCGGCCCCGAAGCCGCCATCTACCTCTGGAGCATCGCCTCAAAGGCCCAATCCACCCGCATCCACCAACTCTTTTCACTGCCAATCACTTGAAGATGAAGGTACTCATGGTGTGGGGAGCGAGATCTACGGCGAATAGTCGCCGTCGGCGCTCTCATACCATTCCACCGAAGTGCCTTCGGCCATAAGTGCGGCAACTGCGGCCGCAACCGCGAAAAGCAATCGTTTCATAAGCATTATTTTTAAGGATAATACGCTAATATAGGGAATTTCGCTTAATTTTGTACATCCGCACCCGTGAAGACCACACAATAATACGCGTCGCGGAGTAGTTTATATATCAGTATGACACGCATCATTTCACTACTTTCGCTTCTGATATTGACGTTTGCCTCCGGCGCGCCGCGCACATGGGCCGACGAAAGGCTGGTGGTGCAGGCTATCGAAACCCTTAGGGCGCAGGAAAACCGCCCGCTCGACGGAGCCTCGGAAGCCTCCGACGATGCCGTGCGCATATCGAAAAAACGCACAATCGAGCATCCCGGCACGGGGATGCAGAGCGTTTACCGCGGCAAATACCATACGATTACCGAAGAGGGCGACACGGTATTGATGCTCGTGCTCAACGACGTGACCGTATTCCCTAAGCTGAAATTCAAGAACAAGAAGCAGGAAAAATTCTACTGGCGTACCGTACGCGACGTGAAAAAGACCCTTCCCTACGCAAAGCTTATCTGCGAGACCCTGCTCGAGACCTACGAATATGTAGAGACATTCCCCACCCAGGCCGAACGCGAAAAATATCTCAAGGAGATGGAAAGTGCCATCTTCCAACAGTATAAACCGGTGTTGATGCGCTTCTCGAAAAATCAGGCCCGCATGCTCGTGAAACTCATCCAGCGCGAGACGAACCAGAGCGGATACGATATTCTGAAAGCCTTTCTCGGCTCCTTCCGCGCCACTTTCTGGCAGGGTTTCGGGCGCCTCTTCGGCGTGAACCTCAAGGGAAATTTCCAACCCGAAAAAAATTCCAACGACGCCATCATAGAGCGCGTGTGTGTTGCCGTGGAGCAAGGCCAGCTGTAAGATTATGGACAACAGGATCAGACATTCAACCCCCCCGGCGGCGTCGGCTCCGGAAGTGTCCGTAGTCATACCGGCCTACAATGCCGAGAAGTATCTTGTGGAGTGCCTCGAGTCGGTATGCTCGCAGACGGAGCGAAGCCTGGAGATTATCGTGGTCGACGACGGCTCAACCGACGGCACTGCCGCTATTGTCGCCGGTTTCGCAGAAGCCGACCCTCGCTTGCGCCTGATCCGGCAGCCGAACGCCGGCCCCGGCCCGGCCCGTAACACCGCCATAGCCGCCGCACGGGGCCGCTATCTCGCATTCGTCGACGCCGACGACATCCTCCTCCCCCACGCTCTTGAGCATATGCTTGCCGCCGCGCGCCGCCACGACGCTCCGATGGTAATCGCCCGCATGGCCAAGGGCACGCGCCTCCTCCCGAAGTGGCTCCAGGCAGATGCAGAGGAAAATCCATCCAGCCGCGTGATAGACCATGTAGAATGCCTGAATCTGACGTTGTATCAGCACGTTATCGGCACTTCCATGTGGGGAGCGCTGATACGCCGCGAACTTTTCAACGGCATGCACCTACGGGGTATTTACTACGAGGATCTCGATATTACCTATCGGCTTATGATTAATGCCGGGCGAATAGTCCTGACTTCCGCGCTCGCATATTTCTACCGTCAGCATCCCTCGAGCATTATCCACACCCTTAGCCGCGCCCGCTTCGACGTGCTCGACGTTGTCGACCGCATGGTCGGTTATATCGGGCGCGAATGTCCCCAGGCCATCCGCGCCGCCGAAAGCCGGAGGTTCGCAGCCCACTGCAACGCCTACTCCATGCTTTTCCACGCCCCCGAAGGGATGCTGACCCCCGCCGAGCGCACCTCCATCGAAGGCCGTTGCCTCGCCGCCATCCGCCAATACCGCTTCCAGGAACTCTTCGGCCGCCGCACACGCCTGCGCAACCGCCTCGGCGCTCTCCTCGCCTACTTCCCTCCCCTCCTCCGCCTCTCCCTCCGCCACTCCCTCCGCCTCTCCCTCCGCCACTGAATCCCCGAGACTTGACGGAGAGACTTGATACTTCCAAACTCCGCATATAAAAATTTGATTTGGGGAATAGAGAAAATTTACTTACCTTTGTACGCTTGAAATAAGCCAGCAAGGCTTCGGGGTGTAGCACAGTTGGCAGCGCGCCACGTTCGGGACGTGGAGGTCGGAAGTTCGAGTCTTCTCACCCCGACTGCCATAAAAGGATGAAACTTAATAAGTTTCATCCTTTTTTCGTTTAATTTCATTCACGCCGTTCGCACTTGGCGCACCCCGATTGCAAAGTTAGCAAAAAGTTTGCTCCGTCAATTCCGCGAAATTCATTAACTTTGTGGCGGAGCCAGGCACAGACGACGCCCGCGTTGCCCGCGCCCGAGCCTATAATCTGAAAGCCATGACTAAAAAATACGATTTCCTTGTGATAGGATCGGGCATTGCCGGTATGAGTTTCGCCCTCAAGGTGGCGAACAAAGGCAAGGTGGCCCTCGTGTGCAAATCCACTCTCGACGAAGCCAATACGGCTCTTGCCCAGGGTGGTGTGGCCTCGGTGACGAATCTCGAGGTCGACGATTTTGAGAAACATATCCACGACACGATGGTGGCCGGCGACTTCCTGAGCGATCCGGTGGCCGTCCGCAAGGTCGTTGAGGGAGCTCCGGGCCAGATCCGGCAGCTCATAGAATGGGGTGTGAATTTCGACAAGAAGGCCGACGGCTCGTTCGACCTCCATCGCGAGGGTGGCCATTCGGAGTTCCGAATTCTCCACCACGCCGACAATACGGGCTACGAGATTCAGCAAAGCCTGATCCGCGCGGTGCGCGAGCATCCCGAAATCGATGTGCTCGAAAATCATTTCGCCATCGAGATAATCACCCAGCACCATCTGGGCAAGGTCGTGACGCGGCGCACGCCCGACATCACCTGCTACGGCGCCTACATCCTCACGCCCGAGGGGCGCGTCGACAAGTATCTCGCTAAAGTAACGCTTATGGCCACCGGCGGTTGCGGTGCAGTCTACCAGACCACCACCAATCCGCTTGTAGCTACCGGCGACGGCATAGCCATGGTATATCGCGCCAAGGGAACGGTGAAGGATATGGAGTTCATCCAGTTCCACCCCACGGCGCTCTTCCATCCGGGCGACCGTCCTTCGTTTCTCATCACCGAGGCGATGCGCGGCTACGGAGGCATTCTGCGCAACAAGCGCGGCGAGCGCTTCATGGAGCGCTACGACGAGCGCCTCGAGCTTGCTCCGCGCGACGTGGTGGCACGCGCCATCGACAGCGAGATGAAGCTCACGGGCGACGACCATGTATTTCTCGACGTCACCCACAAGGACCCCGAGGAGACGCGCCGCCATTTCCCCAACATCTACCAGAAATGCCTCTCGCTCGGTATCGACATAACCAAGGACTACATCCCCGTAGCTCCCGCGGCCCATTATCTCTGCGGCGGCATTAAGGTCGACACCAACGGAGAGTCGTCGATCTGCCATCTCTACGCCGTGGGCGAATGTTCGTGCACCGGTCTCCATGGCGGCAACCGTCTGGCCTCCAACTCGCTCATCGAGGCGGTGGTATATGCCGACGCGGCCGCGCGTCACGCCTCCGAAGCCATCGCCCACATCTCGCTGCGCAACGACGTGCCCGACTGGAACGACGAGGGCACGCGCCACCCCGAAGAGATGGTGCTGATCACCCAGAGCATCCGCGAAGTAAACCAGATAATGGGTACCTACGTGGGCATCGTGCGCTCAAATCTCCGTCTTGACCGCGCGTGGAACCGCCTCGACATCCTCTACGAGGAGACCGAGCGCCTCTTCAAGCGTTCGAAGGCCTCACGCGAGATATGCGAGCTGCGAAACATCATAAATGTGGGATACCTGATCATGCGTCAGGCCAAGGAGCGCCACGAAAGCCGCGGCCTACATTTCTCGCTCGACTATCCCCATTCCGCCACACCGCAGGAGAAGGACAAGTAAGGCGCCCATCTGAGCCACCCTCGACAAAATCCCGATTAATCGGGAAACATCGCGATTAACTTTTCATCCCGATAAATTCTGATTTAGCAGTCTCTTATATTACAATACTTCGTTAAATTTATACCTAAGCCGTTGAGAACAAACAAGTTAATTGACAAAGTTTAGCAAAATAAAATAGGTCAAGTGGCTGATTATCATTATCTTTAATGGTATCCTACCACACATTAAAGGTATGAATAAGACAGCACTTGACCAATATGAGGAAATCGTAACCGATGCTTTGAAAAGTTGTTCGGCGAAGTTACGCAAAAGTTTTGAAACAGCATTCATCCAACTCATGATTTTGTATATGGTACTACCAAGAAAGATAAATTTCACACAAATGGGGCGTTACTCAGATAGCTCGGAACAACGCTTCCGACAGTTGTTTGAACGTGGGTTTGACTGGATGCAGTTCAATCTCTTCCTTATGCGGCAGCGGTTTGGTGAAAGCGCCAGGAAAGCCATTGCCATAGACGCAAGCTACATTTCAAAGTCGGGAAAGAAGACTCCCTTATATCGGCAAGTTCTGGTCGGGATGCGCTTCTGCAATGAAACGAGGATTGGAGATTCTCGGCATTGGCATTATCGACATTGATAGTCGGGACTGTATGATGCTACGTGCGGAACAGACACCGGACAAGGCGTATATGGAAAAGCAAGGCGAAGATTACAACCTTGTGGACTGGTATCTTGACGTACTCCGCAAATACAGGGACAAGTTGCTCGGCATAACACGTTATATCGTTGCGGATGCTTGGTTCTCAAAGGCTAAGTTCGTGGGTGAAGCCTGTCTGCTGGGATTTCATGTCATCAGCCGCCTACGTGATGATGCCGCCTTGTGGTATTCACATAACGGTGTCCGCACAGGCAAACGGGGACGACCGCGTATCAAAGGAGAGAAGATTGATTTTGAGAGACTCGACCTTCAGCATTGCGAGATTCTAGACATTGAAGGAGGAAGGGCTTACTCAGTCAAGGCATATTCAAAAGCAATGAAACGCAACATCAAAGTAGTGGTTCATTATCCGGAATCAGGAGGACATAAAATCTATTTCTCCACCGATCTTGACATGCCGGCCAAAGACATCATCGAATACTACCGTACACGATTCCAGATTGAGTTTTGCTTTCGGGATTCAAAGCAGTTTACCGGACTCAATGATTGCCAAGCAAGAGACTTGAAGAAACTCGACTTCGCTTTCAATGCTTCACTGGCCTCGGTAAACATCGCAAAGGTCATGCGGAAACAATACTATCCGTCGCTTTCCATCGGATTGCTAAAGGCCTATCTGAGTAATATTTATATGTTCAAAAGATTTTTTAGCAAGTCCGGTCTGAAACCGAACAGAACTTTTAATACTAAACTTATCCAAGAACTATTTGGCATAGTGGCAGAAGCCGCTTAGCCGATATGTTGAATTTTTAACGGACTGTTAAGACTATAAGTGAAAGTCACAAAATAGGCTGAAAGCTCAGTGGTCTTCCTCGCCCATTTTGTCTCTTTTAACCCAATTCGGTCGTTAGAACGAATAAAAATAGTCAGTCGCTTTACTTTTCTCGTTCTAATGACTGATTGAGGTTTATCCGCTAAAAGCCCTACTTAGGCCACATATCTACTATAAATTCTTTATTCCAGGCATCTTTCTCCGCTAAAACATATTCCGTTTCCCACTTGCCTAACGAATATCCCACTATATGCAATTCGGCTCCTGTCTTACCGGCCAGCTTAAACTTGCCGCTGGTGTTGACCTTGAACTGATAGTCGGAACCCGTTACTACACTTGCAGACAGATCTGTTGAAACAGAAGGACCTACTTTAACGAAAGGACCTCCGCAATAGGCTATATTGACTTCCGTCTTGAAATATACACCCAGGCTTGCAGCCACTTCACCAGAGTAAGTGATGTTGGTTCGATCTACATAGCAGTTAAACGAATGGTTGTATTCTTTATAAAAGACCCAGCCTCTGTCTCTTGCATAGGAAGGACCCAGCTTAAAGGAAGAATCAAAAGTCATGGGCAGAGTTATGCCTATCGTGCCTTTTGCATGTGCATTACAGTCCATAGTTAAAGTGGGTATAACCATGACCGAAATGTGAATGGGACCTGCTATCGGGAATACAACTACAATAGGAGGATAATAGACTAATGGGACTTCACCGCCGCTTGATTTATCCTTCACATCCCATTCAACGAACAGAGGACCATCCAGTTTGTACTCACCTGTGAAGTAGCAATCAAAGTTACGTAATTTGAACCAGGAAATGTTGATGCCGATTTCAAGGTCTAATGCTGTGTGGGTCTGTACATCCTTCAGTCCAATGCGTAAGCCTTTTTCTTCGTATGAATAATTGGTTATTCCATCCTTGTTGAAAATGTGCCATGTAGCTTCTTGGGCCAGCAGCTCTTCGGCTGTTGCATACTTTTTGCCATTGTCTTCTGTACCGCTGAAGATAACCACGCTGGGATGATAAACGCCGTCTTTGGAATAACGGTTCTTCAAGCCTTTCTCGCCGTAGTTAACATACAATTCCGTGCTCAGCTTGAAGTCGCCATGCTCTATCAGGTCTGCCAATGTACCTTGGGTTGTCGTCAGAATAGCATCCTTTCCGTTTGCCGATACATTTGATACCTTCCGAATGAAAGGTGGCGTGTCAATGCTGCGCCATATAGACAACACATCGTTCTTGTTTACCTTTGTCTTTATCTTATCCAGGTATGCCTGGCTCACACGAATCTGTGTTGTGTCAGCATTTAAGATCTCCACATCGTTCGGATTGATAAAATCAAAATAGTTGAGAGCTTGGGCATTTTCTGCAAGCTCAATTTCGCCTTTCTCAATAGGCGGATCGGGAGAAACATTGTTATCGTCATCGTTGTCACAAGATATTACCGTAAGTGATACGAAGAACAAGGCAAGAAAAGCAAACTTGCCTGATTTGAAAAAAGACCAATACTGCTTCATAAATGTGGATTATTTTACGCCTTCCAGGTTTCTTGGAAGAACCTGATAATACATGGAAGCGTGAAACCGGAACACCGCATTTTGAGTGGAGTCACAACAAAACAAGCATAACGCTTCCTCAATTGTTGATATACCTAATTTCCGCAACACTTTTGTACAAGAATAATTTAAAGCGCTGAGTAGTAATGTATTACCCAGTGCTTTGTTATGTCAGAAGATTCACTTAACTTCGTGTTGCAATAAAAATCAAACCAATCTTCAGCAGACATGGCTAAAGTACAAATAAAATTCGATTCAATCACACCTTTTGGCGGAATATTTTCAATCATGGAGCAATTTGATGCTCTTTTATCGGACGTAATCGACTCCACATATAGGACTGCGTAGCAGAACCTATGGTTACCAATACAGTGAAATCATCCGTTCTCTCATGTGCGTATTCTTCTGTGGCGGCTCGTGCATTGAAGACATATCCACTCATCTCATGCCCCATCTTTCCCTGCATCCCAAACTTAAAACCTGCAGCGCAGACACGATTCTTCGCGCCATAAAAGAACTGACTACAGACAACATAACGTATTCATCTCCAGACTCAGGTAAATCATATGACTTCAATACAGCTGACACAATGAACGAATTGTTGGTCAAGTCTCTCATTGCTACCGGAGAATTAATATTATATATAAGAACAAAATTATTAGAATTATGAAAGGAAACATCATTCAGGCGATAGTTGCGGAAATGCAGCGTGACTTAGATTGCCGACAAATGGCACGGCTTAAAGCTGTGCTTACATCAGAACTGCATAATGTAGAAATCATTGAAAAGAGCGATTGTGCCACACAGCAAACGCAGGAGAATGAACATCTTCTTAACTCTTTTATATCAGCCAAAAAGATAGAGGGATGTTCAGAAAAGACATTAACTTACTACCGTAATACCATTGAACGGTTGTTAGTCACGCTTTCATTGGCAATTTGTCACATTACGACAACAGATATTCGTACTTATCTATCCGATTATCAAGAAGAACACCAATCGAGCAAAGTGACCATTGACAATATGCGACGAATCTTTTCCAGCTTCTTTGCATGGTTGGAAGATGAAGATTATATCGCCAAAAGCCCGGTAAGACGCATTCACAAGGTTAAGACAGATTCACTTGTAAAAGAGGTGCTTTCTGACGAACAATTGGAGCAACTTCGAGATAGTTGCACGACCAAACGAGATCTTGCTATTATAGACTTTCTTTCATCCACGGGTATTCGTGTGGGTGAGTTGGTCAAACTGAGCCGTGAAGATATTGATTTCCACGAACGGCAGTGCGTGGTGTTCGGAAAAGGTAACAAAGAACGTGTTGTTTACTTCAACGCCCGTACCAAACTACATTTGCAACAATATCTTAATGAGCGAACAGACAGCAATCCAGCCTTATTCGTTTCCCTCAATTCGCCACACTCACGACTGACTATTAGCGGTGTGGAAGTTAGAATCAGAAAAATGGGGCAAGCACTTTCTATGCCAAAAGTTCATCCTCACAAGTTCCGTCGTACCCTTGCAACAATGGCTATCGACAAAGGTATGCCCATCGAACAGGTGCAGCGACTACTTGGTCATGTACGCATTGACACAACACTGCACTATGCCATTGTGAATCAAAACAATGTAAAGTTGGCGCATAAGAAATATTTGGGATAACTGAACCACAAGAATCTGCCTAAAATTATGTAACTTTGCATCCAAAACAGGATGTATATGACTAAGTTATCATCAATCGCAGATTATGTAACCGACAAAATCAGTAGCAACGATATTGCCTTACGCGAATATGTTACTACAGACTGCATATTACAAAACAAAAAAGGACGGGAAATTGCAACCAATCTTCCGCCACAGTCTTGTTGTCTCACTCGCTATCAACATGGCGATGTATTAATAGCAAATATCAGACCATATCTCAAAAAGGTTTGGTTTGCAGATATAGACGGTGGAGCCTCTTCTGACGTGTTGGTTTTTAGAGCTAAAGAGGGACATTCGCCAAGTTTTCTTTATGCCGTACTACTTCAAGATTCTTTTTTTGACTATGTAATGCAAGGAGCCAAAGGAAGTAAAATGCCTCGTGGAGATAAAGAGCAAATTCTAAGATATGAAATGCCAACACTTTCTTGTTCGGAGGAAAGCATTGGCACATTTTTCTTGAATCTTGACCAAAAAATCAGACTCAATGAGCAGATAAATCAGAATTTACCGATACTTGACCATTCATCAAAAGCGGCAATAGTTCGTCACGCTGCATAGCCAATGAATCTATTTGTTGATAGTTATTTACAATCATTTGGTAGATACTTCCAATCTTCTCATCAAATAGTTTCAGAATATTTCTTGTTGGTATGGGCAATAAGATATTCTTGATTGTATTTTGAGAAATATTATCCCTTGCGGAACCCGTACTGAGTGTAATAAAATGGCTATATAACGATGATATATGGAAGTACACATAGTATAACATATTTTCTATTGTAGGGATAATGCCACAAACGGCTTGATTAGAACAAGCTTCGAATGTTAGCAAGCTAACTTTACCTGCTGTTGCGCCATACATTGCGACCAATATACTGTTGCTTGGATATAACTTTGCACTTGAATTTTCTAATCCACATTTTGTAATATAATTGGTAGTCTTAGTGATTATAGGACTATTCAGTTCCCCACTGTTTATCCAAGCTATTTCTCCGTTGTTGTAGTATTCTATATTTGTTGATTTGGGTGTACCTCCTGAATATGTGGTAGCAAAATCTTTTATTAAAGATATATTCCATCCTTTTGGAATCTCTCGCTTCAACTTTTTATTCCAAACCATTTCCCCACCACTTGATTTATAAGGCTTCCCTTCTTCATTCGGAAAATCAAATTGCACAAACCAATAGTCGTAAAGTTGTTTCGCCATTGCCGTTAAATTTCGATTTATCTCAAAAAAAGGATGCAACCCGATGGGGGCTGCATCCTTTTCTATTGATTTTGTGAACTGATCAGCGCTGGGGGTTGATGTCCTGAACCTCGATTTCGAATACGAGGGTCTGGTTCGGGCCGATGTTATCGCCTGCACCGTCGAGGCCGTAAGCCTGATCAGCGGGGATTACGACGGTCATCTTACCCCCCTTGCCGAGAAGGGTGAGGGCGCGCTTGAAGCCGGGAACAAAGCCTGCGGCTCGCATGGGCTCAACCTTGCCTTCGTTGGTGTCGAAAACCTCGCCTTTCACGTTGGTACCCTTGTACTGAACGGCCACCCAGTCGGTGGTCTTCACCATTGCGGAGGGATCGCCGGGATTCTCGATTTTGTAGGCGATGCCACAGCTGTCCTTCACGTAGCCCTCCTTAAGAACTTTGTCCATATATTCCTGGCCCTCCTTGAGGTTGGCCTTGGCCTCGTCGCTGTTGGCGATTTCCTCGTCGTGGCGAGCCTTCATGCGTACCTGGATTTCGGTCATGAACGCCTGGTAGCGGCCGTAGTATTCGGCCATCTCGCCTACTGAGTCGGCCATATATACTTTCTTGAATGCGTCGAGAACAACCTTCTTGTCAACCGGAATCTTAGCCTCGTTGTTGATGCCGATTACGGGATTTACGAGCTGAAGACCCATCTGAAGGCCCTGGAAATAGGCCATCTGGGTGGTGTCGGCGTTGAGCACGGCCTCAAGGCCTTTGAGGAAGGCCTCCTTGCTGAATTTCTCGGCCTGCTCGGGATTCATTTCCTTCATGCGGTTGAGCTGCATGGCGCTGTTCGCACCGGCGAATTCGCCGAGAGCCTGAGCCACGGAATCGCCGAAAGCCTTGTCGGCCTCGGATGCGCTGTTCGCACCCTTGTTGCAAGAGGAGAAGCCGCCCACGAGAGCGAGGGCAACTCCGAATGTCACAATGATTTTTTTCATTTCAAATTGATTATGGTTTGTTGTTTCTAAGTTTCGTTACGATACGCCGGAAGCCCCTCTACGGCCTCACAACATCGAGCAGACGGATTGTGAAGTCAAGCACCGCGCCGGGAGGAATCACGCCTGCCGCTCCCTTGTCGCCGTAGCCCAGGGCCGCCGGGATTATGATACGGTATTCGCCTCCGGCCTTCATCATCTTGAGCCCTTCGGTGAAGCCGGGCACGAGGTTGGCCACCGGAAACTGCACAGGGCGCTCCGTGGAATCGAACACGGTGCCGTCGGAAAGGCGCCCCGCGTAAGTCACACTCACACGGTCGGCATCGGTGGGCGTAGCTCCCTCACCCTCGGTGATTACCTCGAAGAGGAGTCCCGATGGAGTCTCGATTACCCCTTCTCGCGCCCGCTGGTCGGCCAGATAGTCGGCCTGCGACTGCAGCGAGAGCGGTTCGGGTTCAGGCACAAGGCGCTGCATATAGCTTTGCAGGAAATCGTCGGCGCTTTTCACGTCGAAGCCCATTGCTGAGCCTGTGAGGGCGGAGCCGAGCTGAGCGCAGAAGGCGGCGTTGGTGATGGGAAACCCCATCTGCTGCATCTGCTCCACGCGGTCGAGCATGGCCATGCCGGAACGCACACCAAGATAATAGGGCGCGTCGACATTCTTGATATCGAATGCGTGGGCCACACCGCGCATATATTCGGCAATGCTGTCGGGCGTGGCGGTGAAGCTTTTCTGAATTTCCGGTTTCAGATACTGAGCCATTGCCGTGGCGAAGGCCGCGGCAACTGAATCGGCTGTTGCGGCGGAAACCTCGGGCGCAGGTTCGGAGGCACCGACGCGCGAGGGAATGCACGTCGCTGCCGCGGCCAAAATGGTTGCGGCAGAAACGCCTATACGGTGCAGAGTCTTGGAGAGCATAGGTTTTACGGACCTTACTTACCGATTACCTTGAGAAGTTCGACGTCGAAAACCAGCGTGGCGTTCGGGCCGATGGGGCTGCCGGGAGCGCCGTTGGGGCCATAGGCGAGATTCGAGGGGATGAAAAGGCGCCATTTCGAACCGGCCTTCATGAGCTGGAGAGCCTCAACCCATCCGGGAATCACCTGCGTCACGCCGAAAGTAGCGGGCATACCGCGGTCTACGCTCGAATCGAACACGGTGCCGTCGATAAGCTTGCCGGTATAGTGCACCTCAACCTGGTCGTTGGCCTCGGGGCGGGGGCCGTCGCCCTCGGTGAGGACCTCATACTGCAGGCCGGAGGGGGTGGTCCTCACCTCGACGCGCTTTCCGTTATCTGCGAGGAAGGCCTCGCCGGCTGCGGCGTTTGCCTTGCCGAGCTCCTCTGCGGCGGCACGCTGCTTCTTCTCCATCTCGGTGAAATATGCCTGTATCTCGGCCTTGGCCTCGTCGTAGCTCATCTTGGGAGTGGAGCCGTAGAACACGGCAGCCACACCGTCGGCGAAGTCCTGAACGTTGATTTCGGTGATGCCCGAGGCACGGAAATTATTGCCCATGCTGAGACCGAGCGCGTAGCTTATGCGGTCGAGGGATTTGTTTTCGTTGTTGTCCATTGTTTGGTTGTTAGTTGTTTACAATTTAGGAATGTATAGATGTAAACGCCTAAAAGCGTTGCAAAGTTAGGCAAATACTGCCAACAATATCCAGCACCCTATAATAATATCTGTTAAATTCGGGCGAATGAGGATATAAATCGGCGACTACCTGAGCCATGCCGTGGGATTTTCCTTGACGCGCTGATTGCGGATTTCGAAGTGAAGCACCGAGCGGTTGGCGTCGGCCGTATCGGTGAATACAGTGCCGATGGCCTGACCGGCCTTCACTTTCTGGCCGTTGCTCACGGAGATTGCGCCGAGATTGGCGTAGACCGTCATATATCGGCCGTGGCGTATCACCACGACGGTATTGTAGCCGTCGGGGCGGAACACGGCCGACACTTCGCCGTCGAACACCGAGCGCACCGTGGCGCCGGGCTCGGTCTGCATGTCTATGCCCGAGTTGTTAGTCTCCACATGGGGAAGCGTCGGGTGCTTCTGGCGTCCGAATCCCTTCACGATGGTATATCGGCCGCTCACGGGGTAAGGCAGACGTCCGCGAGCCTTCTCGAAGTCGGAGCCGAGGTCGGTCTCGACGGCAGTGGCGGCGATTCCGCTGGCACCGTTTGCGGCCGGAGCGGCCAGGCGAGCTGCGGCAGCTTCGGTGGTCGACGACGAGGCCGGGAGCGCAGCGCCTCCCATATTGTTCTTCCCCTTGTGTTTCACAGGCTTGCCGGCACGCGCCTTGGCCTGGGCAGCCTGCTTGTCGGCCTCGGCCTGACGTTTTGCCGCTTCGCGCTCGGCCTTTACGCGTTCCTGTTCGGCCTTTTTGGCGGCGGCACGCTCCTGTTTGGCCTTCTTTTCAGCGAGCTTGCGCTGCTCCTTGTCGGCCTCGGCGGCAGCCTTGCGCTCTGCTTCGGCAGCACGCGCCTGAGCTGCTTTCTCCGCCTCCTTGGCTTTCTGAGCCTCGCGTGCGGCGGCACGGGCCTTTTCAGCCTCCACGGCGGCGAGCCGTTCGGCCTCGGCATTTTCAGCGGCCTCGTGCTCAGCCTCGGCTTTTGCGGCTGCCTCAGCTTCAGCCTTACGACGTGCTTCGGCGGCAGCTTTTCGTTCGGCAGCCTCTTTCTCGCGGCGAATTCGCTCCTGGCGGGCTGCCTCCTCGGCAATGATGCGGTCGAGCTCGGCGTCGAGGGCACGCGCCTCGCGCTGACGGCGATCCATTATTGCGTTCAGCTCGGCTCCCTCGGATTTGAGGCGGTCGACGAGCGTAGATGTCTCCCCCTGTTTCTTCACCAGGAGGGCCTTCTGGCCGTTGAGCTGCCCGAGCGTGGCCGAGGCCGACTCGCGCAGACCTGACAGGGCCGTCTTGCGCTTGTCGATGTCGGAGCGCAGCGTAGTGATTTCCGACGAACGGCGCTTGCGCCATTTAGAGAACTGCTTGAGCGAACGCATGCGCCGGTAGGCCTGGCTGAACGATTCGGAGGAGAAAATGAAGGCCAGCGCTCCTTTCTGCTGGCGGGTGCTCTGAGTTTTACGCACGGCGCGTACATAACGGTCGGTAATGGCCTTCAGACGTGTGTCGAGTGCCTGAATGGAGTCTGTGGCCGAGCCGATGGCGCGGTTTATGGAGTCGATGTTGTGGCCGAGCGTACCGATATTCACGTTGCAGTTGGCGATTTCTCCCTCAAGAAGATTGAGCTGGTTGAGGCGCTGCTCGGTCTCCTTGGTGTTGAGATTGAGCTTACGGCGCGTCTCACGCAGGGCTGCGGTATTCTGCTCGCGCGCTTTCTTGATTTCGGCGGCCGTGCGAGGTTTTGTCTGCTTCCCCTTTCCGGCGCTCCGTTTCTCCTTGGTTTTTCCGGCAGATGTGTTTTTTTTCTTGTTGGCCGAAGGGGCGGAAGTGGTCTTTTTCTTCTTTTTCGACGAGGTATTCTTCTTACCTCCCTTCGAGGCGGTCTGTTCGGTGGGAGCCGCAAGGGCGGAATCGCTCCCGGATATTATGGAAACGCCTGAGAGTATGATGATTACTGATAGAAATGCTGCAAGCTTTTTCTTCATTGCGGAGATGTATGGTCTGTGATAGGAGATATCGACTGGTTTTCAGAGGGGAATGCGGGGTTCAGAACGTCTGCAGCAGCTTCAGAAGCTGCTCTGTGGCCATACGCGTATATCCTTTCGGAGCAGTCCACTGCTGGGTTACTCCGCGGTTCCATTTGGCCGACTGGAGATTCCACGTAAGCGAGAGGTCGACCGGCTTCCCCTTCATGGTCTGCATGGCTGCCACGGAGCTTACCGCCCCGGCAGGAGTGGAATAATATGTAGCGTAGTTTATTACGACAGCGGTCGATTCGCCGATGGTAACGGACGCCGCAGCCAGACAGTCGGCGGAATTGTCGAGGATGAATCCGTAGTTGAAGTCGTGCGGCTCGGCGGCCGGGAGTATCATCAGCCCTTCGGGCGAGGGAATCATACGGATGACTCCCGACGATGCCGGCGTGAGCGTTCCACCCGCCTTCCCGGTGAGGAAGGCGCGCCCCAGAAGCATGTCCTGAAAGTTGCCGATAGTCACGTCGTTGCTCCCCAGAAAGCGCTGCAGACTCTCCGAGAGGTAGCGTTTATGGTATTTGTCGACGGCATGGACGGAATCGTTGTCAAGCCATACCTTCGCCACCTCGAATCCGAGCATCCGCACGGAGAACAGCACCCATTGGTTGTGTTTCATAGTGCACTGGGCCGTGACACTGAATGCCTTCGGCCGTGTAATCGACAGGCGAACGGGGAGGGCCACGTCGTCCCAGTCGGCATACGATGCCGTCAGCGAGTCGAAGCGCACGGCAGGAGCCACTTGCGAGAGCGCGCCGGTAGAGGCGCCGGCAGAGGTATATGCAGGAGCCTTCTTCACGGTGCTGCAGCCCGATGCAAGGAGGATCAGCACAGCCACCAGCGGCATAAGCAGCCGGGAGCGGAGGAGGCGGTTTATTGCAGGGTTATTCATAATAATGCGTGCGGTTCTTCACTTTTTTGCGAAGCAGGGCGTTGTCTGGGTCGAGTTTAAGGGCTTCCGTCCATAGGCGGATAGCCTCGTCCGGGTCGCCGTTCATATAATATATGTCGCCGGCATGATGGAGCACATCGGGCTGCGGATTGTCAGCCTCTAAAACGAGTGCCTTGTCTATAATCTCGCGGGCCTTGGTGTAGTTTTTCTGCTTGAAGAGTACCCAGGCATAGGTGTCGAGAGCCGTGTCGTTTTCGGGATTATTGCGCACGGTTATGGCACTCATTCGCTCTGCCCGGTCGAGGTCTATCCCCTCCTCGGCCATGAAATAGGCGCAGTTGTTCAGCGCGAGCATATTCTCGGGATTGTAGTCGAGGGCACGGCCGTAGTAGACGAAGGCTGAATCCTTCGCACCGGCCTTGTAGAGCTCGTCGCCTATGGAGCATAGGATGTTGGAGCGCAGGTCGGTGTCGGCTTCGGGCGCGGCGCGCAGGGCGCTGTGAAGCGAGTCGACCGCCTCAGCTCCGCGTCCGAGCATCCCCAGCGAGTTGGCCGCGTAGAATTTAAGCAGCGGGTCGGCGGGAAGGTAATGGATTCCCCTCCGGGCGATTTCAAGAGCCTTCTCGTAGTTTCCGGCCTGACCGTAGAGTCCGGAAGTCGACTTCCAGCGGTCGGAATTCGAAGGGTCGAGGTCGAGGGCGTATTCCTGCTGTTCGGCGGCAGCCCTGGTGTTGTCGACGGCTATGAGATAGGAAGAGAAGAGGTCGCGGATGGACGTCTCGTGGGGATGGCTGATAAGCAGCGTATCGAAAAGAGCCTCGATCCGAGGCCGCTGAATAGTATCGGCAATTACCTGCCGGATATAGCCGGAAAGCATCTGCAGCTTTACGTCGAGGTCCAGACCGTCCTGACGCACGGCTTCCACCACCTCGCGGTCGTAGGCTATGGAATCGCCGGTGGCTCGGTAGAACTCGGCACGCTTATAGTACGGCAGACCGTTGGAAGGGTCGATTTCGCAGGCGGCGTTGTAGTATGCTATGGCCGAATCGGGGCGACCGAGGGCCATGAAGACGTCGCCGGCATAGATAGAATTTGGTACGCTTGCCTTCGACGAGGCAAGCAGATGGTGGACTTCCGCAAGTGTGGCCGCAGTATCGTTCAGAGCCATCAGGGAGGCTACCTTGTGTGAGCTCAGTCCGATATCGGGTCCTTCGGCACGCTCTATGCGGTAGAGCACCCGGATAGCGTGCCGCAGATTGGCCGAGTCGCGGCTCTCGTGGAGAGCCTCGGCATATTTGAGCGCGACGGTAGGCTTCGACGGATTGAGCGAGTCGAGCGTCTGCCATACGCGGATGCTTTCCCTGTTGTTGCCCAGCTGGTTGTTCACCATGCCGTAAAATATGGCATCGTAGTAGTTGTCGGGATGAGCGTTGAAATTATCGCGCATCATGGCATAGCCTTCGGCGGCCATAGTGGAGTCGGTCTGCCCCAGTGCCATCAGATAGTAGCCGAGGTATAGCGACCCTTCGGTATCGGAGCGGTCGAGGTCGCGCGCTCGCGTCAGAAGCTCAAAATAGGCATCATCGTTGCCAAGAGCGTTCTGGCGCATGGCCTCCATATACACGTAGTCGGCCTTGCGGCGGTTGGCTTCCGCGTTCCAGTCGGCCTTTTTATGGCTGCGGCTCCCCTTGCCGTCGGCCATAAAGCCGGAGGCAACCACAGCCACGGCCATTGCCACGGCGAAAAGTCGGAAAAGTCGGTGGGCGGAGTTAATCATTTTCTGAAGTGATGAATGGAGTGGTCAATTGGTGCCGGTATGGCCGAACGCTCCGTCGCCACGCTCGGTCTGGTCGATGCTGTCGGTCGGCTCCCAGTCCACGCGCGTGTAGCGTGTGACAACCATCTGGCATACGCGCTCGCCGTCGACGATGGTGAAAGGCTCGTTGCTGAGATTCACCAAAATTACGCCGATTTCGCCACGGTAGTCGCTGTCGACCGTTCCGGGAGTGTTCACCAGCGAGATGCCGTGCTTTATGGCCAGGCCGCTGCGCGGACGAATCTGGCATTCATAGCCGTGGGGAAGCTGCATGTAGAGCCCCGTTGGAATGAGCGCCCGCTCGAGCGGACCGAGTGTCACGGCGCCGTCGGGCAGGAAGGCGCGCACGTCCATCCCCGCCGAACCGGGAGTGGCATACGCCGGAAGCGGATGATGCGACTTATTGATTATCTTGACCTTGATGGTTTCCATATCTTTAAAATTTAAATTTCGTAAGTGCTTTTCAAATTATAACACACAAACGACCCGAAATAACCTACGAAAGTAGCAAAAATATCGCGAACGTCCGCGCGCGCACATCAAATTACCCGATTTTTTATGCCTTTTTGGCATTTCCCATTCTCCAATCTACTCCATGGCACTTATAAGGCCCAACCAACGGATGATTATCTGCTTCTTTCCCCTCTTTAACCCATTTGTAGCGCTTTCTGGCATTTTTAATAGTCAATAGTGATATCGGTTTCGTAATCCGTTCATATATGAACAGGCTATTAGCAGTTGGCAGATGTATTGGTTGGGGGAGCTATTCAAACGTGATTACCGCAATAATCGGTGAATTTTCACGTTATATAGGCGGTAAAATACACGCATGAGAAATCTTTACAACAATATAGCTGACAAAACTTTAAGCATCCTCGGTCGCAGCATGGCGCGCAAGGCGCTCGCCGCGGCGGCCCTGGCGCTGATTGCCCTGGCTTCGGCGCCGTCAGCATCGGCTCTTCCTGCCGATACCTATGCCGCAAGCTCCCGCCTGGCTTCGGGGCGATGGATCCAGGTGTCGGTAACCAGCTCGGGAATGCACAAGATTTCCGACGAATCGCTGCGCGCCTGGGGGCTTAATCCCGCAAAAACAAAAGTTTACGGATATGGAGCACGGCGTCTTCCCGAGGAACTTAATTCCGGCTATCTCGACGACCTTCCCCAGACTCCGTCGGAGTATGTGGGTGGCCGCGGACTATTTTTCTACGCTGAAGGGCCGCGTACATTCACGCTGCGCAACGGCAACTACGCCACGCCGGTCAACAACCCCTTCACCGATCTGGGCTATTATTACCTCTCCGACAGCGGTTCCGACCAGCGGCTCGCACCGGGCGAATCCGGCTCGGCCTACGCTCCCACCGGGCAGTCGCCCTCCACATTCTACGACCGGGCCGTCCATGAAGTCGACCTCTACTCACCCGGCAACGTGGGTTTCTTCCTGACAGGCGAAGACTTCCGCTATAAACCCGCACAGACCTTCACGCTCAACCTCTCAAACCCCGACGAGTCCCAGCCGGCTCTCGTAGAGGTAAGTTTCGTGGCCCATACCGTCAACGCTGGCGGCCGTATATCAGTCGGGGTAAACGGCACGACACTCCCGTCGACCGCATCCGACAACTTCACTCAGGTCACCGACGTGCACACCTTCGGACGTGAGATTCTTACCCGTAAGCAGGCTCCGTTCAAGGGGTCGCGCCTCAACGTGGAGATTCGCTTCAGCGCCTCCGGCAGCGTGACACGCGCAAATCTCAACTATATCTGCGTGAGCTACGCGCGCAAGCTCCAGCTCGGCTCGGGCAAATGCCTGAACTTTACCCTCGCCAACGCGCGCCCCACTCTCGGCGGCGCATCCGACGCCACCCGCATCTGGGACGTCACCGACCCGCTCGAAGCCACTGCCGTGCGCCATCAGGTGTCAGGCGGTTTCGCCGGATGGCAGAGCAGCTACGCCGGGGCCACACGCCGATATGCCGCCTGGGAGCCCTCCGGCACCTTCCCCTCGCCACAGATGGTCGCAGAGGTATCCAGCCAAAATATCCACGCAAAGGATGTGCCCGACATGGTGATCTTCACCCCCGCCGAATGGCGCACGGAAGCCGAAAGGCTCGCACAGATGCACCGCACCGACGCTACCGACCCGCTTGACGTGCTCGTGCTCACTCCGCGCCAGGTCTACAACGAATTCTCCTCGGGCTCGCCCGACGCCCAGGCATTCCGCAAGGTGCTGAAAATGTTCTACGACCGCGGGCAGTCTGCCCCCTCGGGCAAACGCCTGCGCTACGCCATGTTTTTCAGCCGTCCGACCTTCGACCCCCGACTGAAGACCGAAGTAGTGCGCTCGCTCGGCTACACCATGCTCCCGGCATGGTTCTCCGACTCGGGCCTCAACGAGAACGACGCCTACACCACCGACGACATTTTCGGATTTCTCGAAGACGGCTCCGGCGTGAACCAGAGCCGCGACAAACTCAGCATAGCAGTGGGCCGCATCCCGGCCGTGTCGATCGCCGAGGCCAAGGCCGCCGTCGACAAGATTGCCTACTACTCTACCCGTCTGCCTAAAGGCAACTGGAAAAATAACCTGCTGATTCTCGCCGACGACCAGGACTACGGCGACCACATGACCCAGGCCAACACCATGGCAGCCGCTCTCGAAGGCTCCGATTCCGGCTCCGATATTTTCCTGCGCAAGGTCTATCTCGATGAATTCGAACTTGTGGCCAACCGCTATCCGGAGGCAAAGACCCAGCTGTTCCGCCTGCTCGACGAGGGTGTGGCCTTCTGGAGCTTCCAGGGCCATGGCGCACCCACGTCGCTCACCCACGAGCAGGTGGTCACCTATCAGGAACTCAACTCCTTCGACCTACGCCACTGGCCCGTGATGTATGCCGCCACCTGCGATTTCATGAAGTGGGACTCCCCCACCCGCAGCGGCGCCGAAATGCTTTTCAACAATCCCAACGGCGGCGTGATAGGTGCCATCAGCGCCACGCGCCCGGCCTATATCTCGCAAAACGGCGAACTCTCCGCCGCCGTGGGGCGCAATATGTTCACCCGCGACGACCGCGGCCTCATCGTGCCTCTCGGCGAGGGGTACCGCCTCTCGAAAAATGACTACCGCAACTCGGAAGGTACGCCCGTATCCAACGCCAACAAACTCCGCTACGTATTGCTCGGCGACCCCGCCATGCGCATGATTTTCCCCTCCAACCGCATCGTGCTCGACGAAATGGGCGGACGCCCCGTAGTATCGCTCGACGCCGAGGAGGAACCGGCCACGCTTATGGCCCGACAGACCACCACCGCCAAAGGCCGTGTGGTCGATCCCCTCACCGGAGCCACACTTACCGGTTTCAACGGCACGCTCAGCGCCGTGCTCTACGACGCCGAGGAGTCGGTGACCACCCGCGGCAACGGCAAGGAAGGAACGCCCGTAACCTTCGACCGCCAGGGATCACGCCTCTTCGTTGGGAGCGCCAAGATTGTCAACGGCGAATTCACCATGCAGATCAACATGCCGGCCGAAGTGGCCGACAACTACCGCCGTGCGGCTTTCAACCTCTACGCCCAGGGCACCATTGCGAACAAGACCGCTGAAGCCGCATCGCTCTGCCGCGACTTCTATGTCTACGGTGAGGATGAAAACGCACGTCCCGACAACCAGCCCCCGGTGGTCGAACAGATTTACCTCAACCACCCCTCGTTCGAGAACGGGCAGGAAGTAAATCCCAACCCCGTGCTGATTGCCCGCGTTTCCGACAATCTCGGCATAAACCTCAGTCAGGCCGGTGTGGGCCACGCCATGACTATCTCGCTCGACCAGGGCGACAAGACTTTTGCCGACGTGGCCGATTTCTTCACCCCGTTTGCCGACGGACGTCCCGGTGGCACAATCGCCTATCCTCTGACCAATCTAAGCGAAGGATACCATTCGCTCACACTCCGAGTGTGGGACAACCAGCCCAATTCCGCCACAGCCACCGTGGAATGCTTCGTGAGCAACGCCGTGGCGCCCAACCTCTACGACGTCTATACTGAGACAAATCCCGTACAGGACGTAGCCAAATTCTACGTCACTCACGACCGCCCCGACCGCTCCGTGACCGTGACCATCGACGTCTACGACCTGATGGGCCGCCGCCTCTGGACGGCCACCGAATCGGGCCGTAGCGACATGTTCACCTCGATGGCAATAAGCTGGGACCTGCTCGACAGCGGAGGCCGACGCGTGCCGCGCGGAATCTACGTGTACCGCGCCACAATCACCGACGCCGACAGCGGCGAGAAATCGTCGACGGCTTCGAAAAAACTCGCCGTAAAAGGCATCTGATCCCCTGCGGCATTCCGGCCTGCGCCCTCCGGTTTCCTTATTACGGCGGAAGTTTGTAACTTTGCACTCCGTAAACCGACCACTGCCGCACATTTAGCGTCAAACTCCTATAATGACAGATTCGAAAAACGACCTCATACCCGAGCCTTCGCTGAGGCGCATGCCTTGGTATCTTGCTTATGTGAGCATGCTGCGTGAGCGGCATGTCGACTACGTATCGTCCACGCAGATCTCGCGAGAACTCAAAGTCGACTCCTCGCAGATAGCCAAGGACCTTTCGTTTCTCGACATCAAGGGAAAAACGCGCATAGGCTACGAGGTGAAGCTCCTGGAGCATAAGCTCGAGGAGTTTCTCGGCTTCCGGCGCCGCCACCGCGCCGTGATGGTCGGAGCGGGCTCGCTCGGCGGCGCGCTCATGCAGGATTCCGGACTCACACGCTACGGACTGGAGATTGTGGCCGGTTTCGACGTCGACCCCGCGCTGGTGGGCTCCGTGAAACACGGTCTCCCCGTCTATCACATCGACTCGCTAACCGACGAGTGCCGCCGTCTGCGCGCTGGAATAGGCATCCTGGCCGTTCCACCCGAGCATGCCCAGACCATGGCCGACCGGCTTATCGAGGCGGGAGTGAAGGCGATCTGGAACTTCACGCCTTTCAGAATCTGCGCCCCCGAGGGTGTGGTGATTTCGAATACCTCGATCTACGCCCATCTCGCCGTGATGTACAACCGCATGGAGGCCGACGCAAACCGTTAGACCGACTTATCCGCACTCCGACCGCCATGAAGATCATAGCTTTCAACCGCCCGGCTGCCCGCTGGCCGCAATCGTTGGCCGATGCGCTCGCGGATTCCGACGTGCCCGACCCCTCAGCCATTCCGGCCACGCTTATCGCTGATTCGGCGGTGGTCAGACCCGCCACACCGCTCTTCGTGCCTGATTTTGCCACTGAAGGCTGGACTCTGCGGCTGTTCCCGGCAATAGTAATCGAACGGCTCGGGAAAAGCATCGAACCGCGTTTCGCCGCGCGCTACACCTCTTCCTGGCGTATGGCCGCAAGGCTTATGCCGGCATCCCAGTCGGCCGACACCCCTCTGCAAGGGATTTCCGCCGCTTTCGACGGCGCCATCGCCCTCGGGCCGGAAATCAGCGGTCGGCCCTCCGCCACGGCCGACATACGGCTGACACATCCCTCGCTCGGCAGCGGAAGCATTGGCCTTCACGTCGACGCGGCCGACTTTCATATCGACGAAACAATAGCCCTTGCCAGCAGATTCATGACGCTGAAAACGGGCGACCTCATACTCCCCTGCTATCTTCCGCCGGAAGTGGCACCAACCGTAGGCTCGCGCCTTACGGCCGAATCGGCCGACGGCACGCTGCTCTCGCTTAAAATCAGATAGGCCGATGCCTTACGAATCAACCGTTTACTTCCATCCTTGACCCGATGAACGCATATCGCCTCTTTTGCCGCCTTACGCGCATTGCCATGACATTCGCCGCCGTTGCCGCCGTCGCATTCCAGGCAGACGCCTCGACGGCCGCCACCTCGCGCCTTGCCTCCGGCCGATGGGTTAAAATCAAGCTTACCGAATCAGGCATACATCAGATTACCTTCGACCAGCTACGCCAGTGGGGATTCTCCGACCCGGCGAAAGTCGGCATATTCGGCTTCCCCGCCGTAGAACTCAGTTCATACCACCTCACACCCGACCGCCTCAACGACCTTCCGGCCGTGCCTTGCCGCGTGGCCGACGACAAAATAATCTTCTTCGGTCTGGCCGACGTGAATCTCCAGGCTTTCAACGGCAATCTTCCCACCGGCTACGATACCGGCACATACACTTCCGTGTCGCGCAACTATTACGCCGACTACGGCACATATTTCCTCACCGACTCCTACCCGGCGCAGGAGATTGCCACCATAGCCTACAGCGGGCCAGACACCTCCGGTGGCGTCCCCTCTCAGGCCATCACCGAATCCAAGGCAATGAGCCTCTATGAGAAAGAACTTCAGAACGAAAAGAGCCTCGGCGCACGCCTCTGGGATGAACTGATTCCCGAAGGTTCAACCGCAACCTACCCCCTTGAAATGCCGGGCTTCAACCCCGACGGCGGTCAGGCCGAGATTCTAATGTATGTAGGCCACTGCGCCAGCAGCCAGTCGCAGTATGTACCCATCACCCTTCCCAGCGGACATCTCGCCGCCAACAGCCTTTACCTCTCCAAGCAGAATTCCGCCGAGATGTGGCTCTACGGCCAGTCGCGCCTGCTCCACGACAACACCACCGACCATCCCATAGTGCGCGCCGACAACGACGTCTACCCCCTGCAGTTCACCAACACGCTACCCGGAGGCCGTCTCACCATCGACTATATCTCCACGCTCTATCCCACACGCAACGCCCTCGGCGGCCGTTCCCAGGCCGTCTTCACCCTCTCCGACCTCACCTCCTCGAGCCTTCTGGCATTCGAGGGAAACGAAGGCGAACCCCTCGAGGTATGGGATGTGACCACATCCACCGCTCCGCGTGCTTTCGCCGCCTCGGGAATCGAAGGAACCGCATCCGTAGTGGTGAGCTCCCCCGGGAGCTTCAGCACCTCCAACTCCTTCCCGCGCCAGTTTGCCCGTATCGCCGTGTTCAATCCTGAAAGCGAACTCCTCGGGGTGGAATTCGACGGCGAGGTCGACAACCAGAATCTCCACGCCATGCCGGTGCCCGACATGCTGATTGTCACGGCATCGGAATTCCTCGACCAGGCCACCCGCCTGGCCGACATCCACCACGCCCACAACGGGCTCGACGTGGCCGTCGTGACCCAGGAGCAGGTCTACAACGAATTTTCATCAGGCACGCCTATGATTATGGCCCTGCGTTCGTTCGCCTCCTCGCTCTATGAGCGCGACCCCGCGAAATTCCGCTCCGTGCTCATAATCGGAGCTGCCCACTGGGACAACCGCTACATCACCGTCGACAACGCCGACGAATGCCGGCGCAACTACGTGCCGATGTTCCTCTGTGAGCGCGGCGACGCCGTAGGCTCATGGCCCCAGAGCTACAAGACCGACGCCTTCGTCGGGATGCTGGACTACAACAGCTCCACCCTCGACATGTTCAATACCGACATGAATATTTCCGTAGGACGCATTCCCGCCATTTCGGCCAGCTATGTAGCCTCCTACATCGATAAGGTGGAGAAGTACCTCGCAAATCTCCCCTCTCCCGAAATATACAATACCGTGCTCGTAAGCTCCGACTGGGGCAACAGCAACGGCCATATGAAGCAGGCCGACGAACTCGCCACCGACGTCGAGGCCCTCGCCCCCGGCACGACCGCCATCAAGGCCCACAATTCAATCTATCCCTTTGTCAACAGCACGGCTGCCATGGTGACAGGCAAAATGACCGATGCCCTGACGCGCGGCGTCGGCCTTTTCACCTTCAACGGCCATTCGCTCAGCACTTTCGCACTCGGCGCCGGCTCGCTCTGGGATGTTTCCAAAGTGGCTTCAACCAGCTATACGGTACCACCATTCGTGATGTTCGCCACCTGCAACGGCATCGAACCCTCACAGACCTCACACTCGATTTCCGAAGCCATGCTCTCCGAACGCAACGGAGGCGCCATAGGCGTCATCGCAGCCTGCCGCTCGGTATTCATGAACTACAATCAGTATCTCGCACGCGAAGTCGTGGAAAAAGTCTACCTCAAGCGGCCGAATCCTACCACAGGCACGGTGATGATGGACGCCCACAACGGCCTTATCGACGACCTCAACCAGGGCACCACCCGCAACCGCGCCATGGCCAACCGCCTGGCCTACAATCTGTATGGAGATCCTGAAATTCCGATTCCCCAGCGCACCCACGGCGTGCGCCTCACCGCCGTCAACGGCGCCGAAGTCGACTCCGACTCGGAGGTCAGCATCAACGCCGACTCCCCCGTGCGCCTCGAAGGCGTCGTTGTCGACCTCAAAGGCAATGAAATAAAAGATTTCAACGGCACTCTCCATATCTCGCTCTACGATTCTCCGATTGAATTCGACGTAATCAACGGCGACAAGACCGACCTGAGCCTGGGCGACACTTCCGTGCTCGACGAGGAGATTCTCGTGGAGACGATGGCCACGGTGGAGGGCGGACGCTTCCACGCCGAGTTCTTCGTCCCCTCGCCACGCTTGCAGTCCTCCAACCGTCTGCAGTTCTACGCCCGCGCCGGCGAAGCCGTAGTGAGCGACGGCTGGAAAGGCCTCTCCGTGCTTCAGCCCGAGGCTGCCTCACCCGACATCGAGGGGGCTGCAGCTCCCGTAATCAGCGCAATGTATGTCAATTCTCCGGATTTCCGTCAGGGCGACGTGATTCAGGGCCCCTCGTCAACTCTCTATGCCAGCGTCGATGCCGATCCGTTCGGCCTGATAGCCCAGAGCAGCACCGCCGGCCGCTCGGCCGCCGTGATAGTCGACGGAGGATCCCCCGTGCCATATGCACACTACAGTTTCTCGATAGCCCCCGACGGCTCCGGCTCGCTCGTTTTCCCGCTCAGCAACCTTACCGACGGCCATCATTCAGTAACTTTCCGCGTCAGCAACGCATCCGGACAGACGGCGCGCTCGACAATCGATTTCACCGTCGTCTCCCAGCCCCTTGAGGCAACCCTCTCGGTCGAGGAATATCCCGTACGCGAATCCGCCACGATCAATCTTGACTGCAACGTCACCGACCCCATGGAAGGCCACCTCGTGGTCAAGGACGCCGAGGGCCGCCCGGTTGTCCGCGTCGACAATCCGTCCTTCCCCTACGTATGGAATCTCACCGACGCCGGGGGCAACGCCGTAGCTGCCGGCCTCTACACCGTCGAAGCCTACATCCGCACCGCCCGCCTCTACGGCTCGGCAAAGCCCGTACAGCTCGTAGTCCACTATTGAACAAATACTTAACCCATCATACTAATCAACAGATGTCAATCGACAATATCATAGCGCAGGGCGTGGCCCGCGCCGTCAAAGATCTTTATGGAGTGGAATGCGACCCCGCTTCCATCGTGCCCCAGACCACAAAGAAAGAATTCGAAGGCAACCTCACCATCGTGGTCTTCCCTTGGGTAAAAGCCGCCCGTAAAGCGCCCGAAGCCGTTGGCGCCGAAATCGGCCAGTGGCTCGTCGACAACGAGCCGGCCGTAGACCGTTTCAACGTGATCAAAGGCTTCCTGAACCTCGTAATCGAGCCGACGTTCTGGAACTCCGTACTCGCCCACGTGCTCTCCACGCCTCATTTCGGCACCGTCGAGCCCACCCCCGAATCGCCCCTGGTAATGGTGGAATACAGCTCCCCCAACACCAACAAGCCCCTCCACCTGGGCCATGTGCGCAACAACCTCCTCGGCTACTCTCTCGCCGAAATCCTCAAGGCCTGCGGCAACCGCGTGGTCAAGACCAACATCGTCAACGACCGCGGCATCCACATCTGCAAGTCTATGCTCGCGTGGCAGAAATGGGGCGACGGCGTAACCCCCGCAAAAGCCGGCAAGAAGGGCGACCACCTCATCGGCGATTTCTATGTGCTCTTCGATAAGCACTACAAGGCTGAAATCAAGCAGATTGCCGCTGAAAAGGGGATAAGCGAAGATGAGGCTGCCGCGCTCTCGCCGCTCATGGCCGAGGCGCGCGAAATGCTCCGCCGCTGGGAAGCCAAAGACCCCGAAGTGCGCTCGCTCTGGGCGATGATGAACCAGTGGGTCTACGACGGCTTCGACCAGACCTACCGCCGCATGGGCGTCGACTTCGACAAAATCTACTACGAGAGCGACACCTACCTCGAAGGCAAGCAGAAAGTGCTCGAAGGCCTCGAAAAAGGCATCATGTTCCGCAAGGACGACGGATCCGTATGGGCCGACCTCTCCGACGCCGGCCTCGACCAGAAGCTCCTGCTCCGCAGCGACGGCACCTCTGTCTACATGACCCAGGACATCGGCACCGCCCGGCTCCGCTTCCAGGACTACCCCATCGACCGCATGATCTACGTGGTCGGCAACGAGCAGAACTACCACTTCCAGGTGCTCTCGCTGCTGCTCGACCGTCTCGGCTTCCGCTGGGGCAAAGACCTCGTGCACTTCAGCTACGGCATGGTAGAACTCCCCGAAGGGAAAATGAAGAGCCGCGAAGGCACCGTTGTCGACGCCGACGACCTCATGGAGGAAATGGTGGAGGGCGCACGCCAGGTAAGCGGCGAGCTCGGCAAGCTCGACGGCCTCACTCCCGCCGAAATCTCCGAAATCTGCGAGACCGTGGGCCTCGGCGCCTTGAAATACTTCCTGCTGAAAGTCGACCCGCGCAAAAACATGCTGTTCAACCCCAAGGAATCCATCGACTTCAACGGCAACACCGGCCCCTTCATCCAATACACCTACGCCCGCATCCGCTCCGTGCTCCGCAAAGCCCAGGAGAAGCAGCTCCCCTCTGTCGACTACTCGTCCGTTGTCCCCAACGAAAAGGAGATTGCCCTCATCCAGACCCTGGCCGACTTCCCCGCCACCGTTCAGGAAGCCGGGCGCAGTTTCTCGCCGGCTCTTATCGCCAACTATGCCTACGAACTCGTAAAGCAGTACAACCAGTTCTACCACGACTACACCATCCTCGGCGAGACCGACCCCGCCGTGCGCTCCCTCCGCCTCGCCCTGTGCGAAGCCACCTCGCGCGTGGTCCGCACCGCCATGTCGCTCCTGGGTATCCGCGTCCCCGAGCGCATGTAATCGTCCATAGCCTCTCCAAGGTCTTTAACGACCTTAGAGTCCATAAGGTCCTTCTGGTCGCTTGCGGTTATCTTCCCTGCGATTAAACTTTTGAGCGCTTTTCCACTCTAATTTGCTATATTTGCATCCTGTTAACCGCAAAATAAAATCATTTTAAGCAAGAAAATATGAATTACTTCTCCACCGACAATTTCCAGCAGCCGCAGAGCCTCGACATGCGCGTTTCGGCTGTGATGAAGAGCGTCTACGTAAAGATGTTTCTCGGCCTGATTGTCACGGCCCTCGTGGCATGGCTTGTGGCTGCAACCGCCTCGTCCGACCATAGTTTCCTGGCCTATCTGGCCACCAACCGCTGGCTTTACTGGGGGCTGGCTCTCGTTGAACTCGGCCTCGTACTCGCAATCTCGGCCGGCCTGCGCAAAATGAGCGCCGGAATGGCCACTGGCCTCTTCTTCCTCTTCGCCTTGGTCAACGGTCTGACGCTGTCGTTGATTTTCGTGGTCTATTCCCTCCCGTCGATTTTCAAGACATTCCTGATATGTGCCGGAGTGTTCGGCGCCATGAGCATCTACGGATACTTTACCACACGCGACCTTACGCGCATCGGATCGTTCCTCTATATGGCCCTGTTCGGACTGATTATCCTCGTGATAGTCAACATCTTCTGGGCCAATTCCACGCTCGACTGGATTGTTTCCTTCCTCGGCGTCGCAATCTTCATCGGAATCACCGCCTGGGATACCCAGACAATCAAACGCATGGCCATGGCCGACCCCACGATGGCCGACGGACGTCTGGCCACACTCGGTGCCCTCAATCTCTACCTCGATTTCATTAACCTCTTCCTCTATCTTCTCCGCTTCTTCGGCTCCAGCCGCGACTGATTGAAAACAGATCATCATACGCGCCCCGCCGCATGGCTAATGCCACCGGCGGGGCGCTCTGCATTCCCTATACAATAATCAGGCTAATTTTCAGTTATATATTGTGGATGCGCATACCTTCTTTCCCACGCATCCTCCCTCCACCCAATCCACACTCTTTCAGTCTGATCGACCATAAAATGAAAAGAATAATCCCGTATATTGTCCTGATTGCCGCGGCCGCCTTCTGCGCGTTCAGCGCCGTGGCCGACGACATCAAGGAAGACTTCAACCCTATCGAGACGGGCGTCACATCGCTCAGTATCGCTCCTGATGCCCGTGGCGCAGCCATGGGCGACCTCGGCGCGGCCACCGACCCCGACGCCAACTCGCAATACTGGAACCCCTCGAAATACGCCTTCGCCTACTCGCAGGCTGCCGTATCGCTGAGCTATACACCATGGCTCCGCAAACTCGTAAACGACATTTTCCTGGCCAACCTTGCAGGCTACTGGAAAATCGGCAGCAACGATAACCAGGCCATCTCCGCCTCGCTCCGCTACTTCTCGCTCGGCGAGGTAACGACCTCCAGCCCCGCCAATCAGGCCGCTTCGAGCATCAACCCCTACGAAATGGCTATCGACGTAGGCTACTCGCGCAAACTCTCCGAGAAATTCTCGATGGGTATCGTGTTCCGCTACATCTATTCCGACCTGGGCTATAACTCAACCTCCGACGTGGGCGACAACCAGACCGGCGCATCGGCCTTCTCCGCCGACATCTCCGGCTACTACACAACCTACCCCATCATCGGCCAGAACGAATGCCAGTTCTCCTGGGGCTTCGACATATCCAACATCGGTACCAAAGTGAGCTACGACCGCGGAGCCAATCCCGCGTTCCTCCCCACCAACCTCCGCCTCGGAACCTCCTTCTTGTTCCCACTCGCCGACTACCACAACCTCGCCATCTCGCTCGACCTTAACAAGCTGCTCGTACCAACCCGCCCGCGCCAGAAGGACTATACGAAAGTCGTCGACGGCGTCGAAGTGCCCGACCAGGAAGAATGGCAGCGCGCCTACCAGGACTGGCAGGACATGTCGCCCATCTCCGGCATCTTCAAATCCTTTACCGACGCCCCCGGCGGCTTCAGCGAAGAGCTCAAGGAAATCAACTACTCGCTTGGCGCCGAATACAGCTACAACCAGCAGTTCTTCGTGCGCGCCGGCTACTACCACGAGAGCCAGTGGAAAGGCAACCGCCAGTACTTCGGCTTCGGTGCCGGATTCTCGCTCAACGTAGTGCGCCTCGACGCATCCTACATGCTCGCCACTGCCCAGAGCTCGCCGCTCGACCAGACCCTCCGCTTCACGCTCACATTCGACATGGACGGAATCAAAAACCTCTTCTCGCGCAAATAATCCCAAACCATTAAGCAGCATATGCCCCTCCCATTCCGCATCGGCAACGGCTTCGACGTCCATCGCCTCGTAGAGGGGCGCCGCTGCATCATCTGCGGCGTCGACATCCCCTACGAGAAAGGGCTCCTCGGCCATAGCGATGCCGACGTGGCCCTCCATGCCCTCTCCGACGCCATCCTCGGAGCAGCCGCCCTGCGCGACATCGGCTACCACTTCCCCGACACCGACCCGCGCTACAGTGGCGCCGACTCCCGCCTTCTTCTGCGCGAATGCCTGCGCCTCGTCGGTGAAAAAGGCTACACCGTAGCCAACGTCGACATCACCGTCATCGCCCAGGCCCCCAAAATGCTCCCCTACATCGAGCAGATGCGGGCCAACGTAGCCGCCGACCTCCGCATCCCCCTCGACTGCGTCTCCGTAAAAGCCACCACCACCGAGCACCTCGGCTTCACCGGCCGCTCCGAAGGCATCGCCGCCCTCGCCACCGCCCTCCTAACCCCCCTCCCTTGACCATCCCCGGCCTCCTACTCTTCTTCCTCCTCCCCTTCGGCCGTCGCCTCTCAATTGCCGACATCGAGCTGCCGGGCCCCATCGAGCGCCGCGTGCGTGCCATCCCCTGTGAGGAAGATACCTCCGCGCCTCTGTGCCTTTTGGTTCTTTTCGGCCTGCGAAAAGAACAGACACCTTGCTATGGAAGCATGTTCAGAATCCATACTCCGTAGCGGGGCGTCGTGTTTTCAGATTTTTAACGCGGGGGAAATGCCCAGATGTAAGAATCTGCGGTTTTTGTTGTAAATTTGTGGTTAGAATGGTGGGGAAGGGATTAGAAAATTCTACCGGTTATTATGGCAAATACAGACAGTAATAAAACTCTCAATATTTCCGAGGCGGGGGATGCCGACCTCAAGGCGATGAGCCGAGGAATGGCGCTGCCGGCTTCGGAAGCCGTGCCCGCACCGCCCGATGTGGATTTCAGCTCTGCCCGCTTCGACCAGAACGGGAAGCCCCACAAGGAGACCGTGCTCGATGCCGACGACATCATGCAGATGGTGCCGAAGCTCCGGGGGCACCGTAAGCTCGTAGACCGCCTTATCCGCTTCCTATCGATGGACAAAGTGAATTGGATTCACGCACACAATTGCGCGCATCCGGGTCCGGCGTTCTGCCGCGGTCTGGTCGACGACCTGAACATCAAGCTTCGCATCGACAACAACGAGGTGCTTGAAAATCTGCCCGAAGGGTCGTTCATCACCATCAGCAACCACCATTTCGGCGCTCTCGACGGGATTATACTCATCGACCTGATCGGGTCGCGCCGTCCGCGCTACAAGGTGATGGTCAACATGTTTCTGAACTACATCTGGGCTATGCGCCCCAACTTCATAGCTGTCGACCAGGAGGCCAGCAACGACCCCAAGAAGAAGGCCGTCTCGATGGCCGGAATCCGCGAGGTAATCAAGATGTTGCGCCAGGGCGACCCCGTGGGGTTCTTCCCCGCCGGCGCCGTGGGCAAAATCGACTGGAAAGGTCGCCTGCACGACCGCGAATGGCAGCCTACCGTAATTCAGCTGATCCAGAAGGCCAAAGTACCGGTAATCCCGATTTTCTTCCACGGATCGCAGTCGTGGTTCTTCAATCTGCTGGGCGTAACGTGCTGGCAACTTCGCACTTTCCGCCATCCCGCCGAGGTATTCCGCAAAAAAGGGAAGACCTTCCACATCACCGTCGGCAACCCCATCTCGCCCGAAGAGCAGCAGGCCCATATGGGCTCGGAGAAGGAATTCTCCGACTTCCTGCGCGAGCAGACCTACCGTCTGCGCAAAGTAAAATGACCTCTTCTCAGGCACCTACAACCCAAAAATCAACCATATAGAGGGTGTTTAATAATAGATGTTAAATTGCAACAAGCCTATTTTTAGGCAGTTTTGCCTTTTGAGAAAGGAGTGATGCGGGCATCACGACTGACGAGAAAGGCAAAAATGGCCAAAATATGCGATGAGTTTAACTCCTATTAATCATAAAACCTTCTTACGGTTGGAATTTAACAGATATTATTAAACACCCTCTTTTAATTCCTATTTGAATTGACACAGGCAGTTCAACAGGCCAAAGCTCGATTCGGCATTGTAGGCATCGCTCCGGCCCTTACGGAGGCGGTGAGCCGTGCCCTGCGCGTAGCTCCCATCGACCTCTCGGTGCTCGTCACCGGCGAAAGCGGCAGCGGCAAGGAATTCTTTCCGCAGATAATCCATGCCTTCTCGCCGCGCAAGCATTCGCGCTATATAGCGGTGAACTGCGGCGCCATCCCCGAAGGCACAATCGACTCCGAGCTGTTCGGCCATGAAAAGGGTGCCTTTACCGGCGCCGTGGCCACCCGAAAGGGGTATTTCGAAGAGGCCGACGGGGGTACAATCTTCCTCGACGAGGTGGCCGAACTTCCGCTCACCACCCAGGCACGCCTGCTGCGCGTGCTCGAAAGCGGCGAATTCATGAAAGTGGGCTCATCGACCGTACAGAAAACCAACATCCGCGTGGTAGCCGCCACCAACGTCGACATGCTCAAGGCCGTGCGCGAGGGCCGCTTCCGCGAGGACCTCTTCTACCGTCTGAGCACCGTGCAGATTCAGGTGCCCCCGCTGCGCGACCGAGGTTCGGACATCGCCCTGCTCGCACGCAAATTCGCCGCCGATTTTGCCGAGCGCTACCGCATGGAGCCCATCGACATCTCCGACTCAGGCCGCGATGCACTGATGGCCTACCGATGGCCCGGCAACGTGCGTCAGCTCAAGAACGTTGTGGAGCAGGTGGCTCTCTTCCACGCCGGAGAGACCGTGGGCGAGGATACACTCAAAGGATATCTTCCGGAAATCACGTCCGGATATTCGCCCGTGCTCTCTTCGGATGCCACGCAGCAGCCCCACTCCTACGAGCGCGAACGCGAAATGCTCTTCAATATGATATTCGCCCTCCAGGGCGAAATCGACTCGCTGCGCCGCAAAATTGGCGACGCACCCCAATCCGAGAGTCGGGAATCCGCTGACAGCCTGCGCATCGACAACCCCGGCGCGGCACTGGTGAAATACCCTGTGGCCACGCATCCGTTGTTTTCCCGGCCCTTCGGCGAAACACCCAAACCGGCCGAACAGACGCCCACGGTGGCCGAGCCTATCGACGTGACCCACTCGGTGGTGAACCTCGACCGCCCCACCCTCGAGCAGACCGAACGCGAGACCATCCGCCTCTCGCTTGAACGCAACGGCGGCCGTCGCCGCGCCACAGCTCTCGAACTCAATATCTCCGAACGCTCTCTCTACCGCAAAATCAAAGAATACGGACTCGAATAGACCCACTCCCCATACAAATGCTCCGAAATCTCCATATAAAGACCCTCCTTACGGCCCTGCTGGTTACTGTGGCCGCCATGGTGCCCCAGAGCTGCCGCATAAGCTACAAACTCAACGGCGCGGCAATCGACTATACCGTTTACCGCACTATCCACATCGGCGAGTTCCCGATTCGCGCGGCTCTGGTCTACGCGCCCCTGCAGCAGACGTTTGAAAACGAGCTGATGGACTACGTGACACGCAATACGCGCCTGCAGGTGGTCGACGGAGCCTCCGACCTCGAGCTTGAAGGGGAAATCACGGGCTACAACCTTTCGCCCCAGGCCGTGACCGAAGACGCCTACGCTTCGAAAACGCGCCTCACCATCACCGTGCGCGTGAAATACACCGACACGAAAAACGACGCCAACAGCATCGACCAGAGTTTTTCGGCCTATCGCGATTTCGACGCTTCGCAGATGCTCACCGACGTGCAGGAACAGCTTTGCTCCGAAATTTCCAAAGAGCTTATCGACCTGATTTTCAACGCCACGCTCGGCAACTGGTAATTCTCTCACCTTTCCACAACATAATCATGTCCGAAACGCCCAGACTCGCCGACCTACTCAGGCAGATAGTCGAAAGCCCTGAGACGCCGCTCCCCGACGGCGCCGACGAAATCCTCGCCCTCTCGCTCCCCGACACCGAAGCCGCGTCCAGGCTCGCCGACGCCCCCCAGGCAGCGCGCTTCGACAATTTCTATCCCTCAAAAGCCGGGAGCCGTACACCCTCGACCGAAGGAGCTATCTCCAAATTCCTCGAAAACTACGGCACCGACAACCCCGAGGAGACCTCGGTGCTCGAGCGGCTCATTTTCCATCCCGTGGCCGACTATTCGCAGCAGCTCGCACGCCAGGAGGCAGCCGACGCCCCCTCGGCCGAATCCACCGGCGACGACCGCGCCGACCGCATAAACCGCTTCATCCTTTCGCAGCGCGCCAAAGAAAGCGCTGGAGAAGGCGCCACGGCCGCTGTCGCCCCAGCCGACACAGAGCAGGAAGCCGCCGAAGTGCTCCGCCCTGATCCGAAGGGCGAAACATCCATAGCACCCAATCCCGCCCCTTCCCGTCAGGCTAAGAAAACTCCCCCTACCCCTCCGGAAAACTCGCTTCTGAGCGAGAGTCTGGCAAAAATCTACATAAAAACCGGACGCTATGAGCGTGCATACGAAATTCTTAACCGTTTAAGTTTGGCAGTACCGGAAAAAAATGCTTACTTTGCAGACCAATTGCGGTTTCTGCGTAAACTCATAGTGGCCGACCGCCTGCGCAGACAGCAAAATTCCGTCTCGAATAATAACACAAAACCATAAAATGTATACACTCATCATTATTCTTACAGTTCTTGTATCGATTCTCCTTATCATAGTGGTTCTCGTGCAGAAATCCAAAGGAGGCGGTCTGAGCTCCACTTTCGCAGGTTCCAACCAGCTCATGGGCGTGCGTCGCACCAACGACTTCATTGAGAAAGCCACATGGACTCTCGCCGGAATCATCGGCGTTCTCTCCATCATCTCGGTTTTCGTAATGCCCCGCAACATGATTCAGAGCGGTGCCCGCGTTAAGCCCGTCACCGAAATCCCCACCGTGGCCGGTACCGAGATCAACACTCCCGTTCAGCAGGCCAACCCCGACGCTGCCGCCCTTCCCGCAGCTACCGAGGCTTCCGCTGCAACTGAAGCACCTGCTGCCGAAACTCCAGCAACCGAAGCAGAATAACCTCCTTTTTAAGCTACATACACAGAAGCGGCATGTCGACATCGAAATCGACTCGCCGCTTCCGCTTTATCTATATGGCTTTTCAGCCTTTTGTATCGGTATTTTCGCCACCTATGGCTTCAAGGAGTTTGATGGCATCCACATAGCGGGCTATCCCCTCGGCTACCATCTTGGCGTCGCGCATGGCGTGGACAACAGTGGCCGGCCGGCCCGACACGTCGCCTCCGGCAAACACACCCTTGCGCGAGGTCATTCCGTAAGGATTCTCGCGCGTCAGCACGTAGCCATGGTCGTCAACATCGATTCCATCCGTAGAATCAACGATGCGCGAGGCGGGGGCGCTTCCCACGGCCATGACAACATGGTCTGCCGGACGTACCTCTTCCGTACCGTCGGTCGAGGTAAGCGTAACGGATTTAAGACGCTTGTCGTCGAGCGCCTCTATACGCGTTATCGAGGTGTTCCAAAGGAATTTCACACCCTCGGCCACAGCATCGTCGTATTCGGCGCGCAGAGCCTTCATATGGTCGATTGTGCGATGGTAGACAACAGTAACCTCAGCTGAACCCATGCGCAGGGCCGTGCGGGCGGCGTCGATGGCCGTATTGCCGCATCCTACCATAAACACGCGGTCGCCGTTGCCTACTATCACCTCCCCGCGGTCGATATAGCCGTTCTCGCTCAGGCTTACGCGACGCAGGAAACGGATGGCCTGACGTACCGCCGGATGGCTCGCACCCGGAATATCGAGGCGCTTTGGAACGCCCGTGCCTGTGCCCATGAATATTGCGTCAAACCCCTCGGCAAAAAGCCGGTCTATGGTAAAGTCCTTTCCGATGGTGGTATTGAGATGGAAAATCACTCCAAGGTTGGCTATTTTCTTTATCTCGCGACGTACTACCTCCTTGGGCAACCGATATTCAGGAATACCGAACATAAGCACACCTCCAGGCTCAGTCTCCATCTCGAAAATCTCCACGGCAAAGCCCTGACGGGCGAGATCGCCGGCAATTGTCAGACCGGCCGGCCCGCTGCCGATCACGGCCACGCGCCCGCGACTCTTTTCTGGTATCGCCTCGTGAGTCAGCCCCGCGTCGGAATCGAAGTCGGCCACAAAGCGCTCCAGTTTTCCGATATTGATATGGGCTCCCTTTTTTGCAAGCACACAATTTCCTTCGCACTGGCGCTCGTGGCCGCAGACACGGCCGCAGACAGCCGGCAGATTGCTGCGGTTGTTGATTATGCGCATGGCGTTGCCGAAATTGCCCTTGGCGAGCTCGGCTATCCAATCGGGTATGTCGTTGCTTATCGGACACCCTTTTCTGCAGGATGGCACCTTACAGTGGAGGCAGCGCTGGGCCTCCTTCACAGCTTCGGCTAAGGTATAGCTTTCGTTTACTTCCTTAAAATCTGATGTTGCAGTCATTTTTTCTTTAGAATTTTCCACTTTGTGCGGATAGTGTGCGGAGATTCTTCCACCTTTAATCATAATAAATCCGCCGGACAGGCCGGCTGCCACTCAACGGCTGCCTTTCTACGTCAGAAATCGAAGAGCGTGCGGAGCACACTAAGCGAATTGAGCGACCCCATCGAAGGAAAATGCATCTGATAGTACCGCAGTATCAGGTCGAGAATACGGTTGCGGTCCGTACGGCTCAGGCGGAACAGATGCGCCGTGCGGCTTCGGAGGCTCCGTAGAGCAAATGCAGATGTAGATTCCGCCGATGTGAGATACATGCGGTGGAGGGGAGCCGATGGGCGGAAAATACCATCGGAAAGGTCGAAAACCGACCCGGGCGTATATGTGCTCCAGTCGGGCTCGATGCCCATGAAATGCATCATTCCCATCAGGAAGGCGATATGCATGTTGGCCGTGGCATCCGGCGAAGCGGATGCGAGCTGCGCGCTCCACCGGTCGAGGAAATCGAAAAGATTCGTATCGGTCTGAGGTTCGCGCAGTAGCGCGTTGGCCACATCGGCAGCAAACATCGCTATGGCGCTTTTCACAGGCGATGCCGACGGGATGGCGCCCCGGCGGCGCATTTCGGATATGTTGAAGAGGTCGCGTCCGGGACGTATCTGCGCCATGCAGTCGAAGCGGCTCATCGGAGCCGCCAGGGCACGCATCGACAGGGCGCGCGGCGTGTTGGCCGCCGGCAGCAGAAATGCTATCCGGCCGGTCTGGCGCGCGTAGGCTATGAGGATGTTATGGCGGTCGGAATGCCTAACCATCCTCAATGCTATGCAGTTGAGCGGCTGATACATCTCAGTTGATCGACTGATATTTTTTTAGTTAAAAATCCTCCGGGGTACCCCCGTTCAAACCTCCTCCTCGGCCGAATAATTGAGGAAGTCGATAAGTGGCTTAAGAAGACTGAACAGCTCGGCGCTCTTCTCAGGCCACGCAGGGTCAAAGAAAAAGTCGGCTCCGCAGGGATGGAATTTGCCGAAATCCTTGAGACGCAACAGATGTGCCTGCGGATGGTTTCGGTCGTAGCCTTTGGGGACCGTCTTGAGCGACGATCCGCACCATCCGGGAAACTCGCGCTGGAGCGCCGGTGCGGAGATTATCTCCTCGAATTCCTCGATATTGTCGACAATAGCCTTGCGGATTTTCTTGAGAACGACAGGTTCCGGACACCACATGCCCCCGAACAGCCCTGTATCAGCATTTCCGCCAAACGATCCGGGACCCGCTTCAATGTAATAGCCGCCATAGTGGGGGGCGCGCCCGCGCGTGCTTACGGAAGCCGAGAAATAGGTCTTGAAGGGTGTTTTATCCTGCGAAAAACGCGTGTCCCTATATATCCGGTAGGAGGCGGTTTTACCGGTGTTTGCCATAGCAATAGCCGGATCCCATTGCCCCATGAGGGCAATCATCCTGTCGATATCCTCTATCCAGGCTGCGCGCAGTTCGTCGTATTCCTCCTTGTTGGCCCTGAACCATTCGCGGTAGTTGTTGTCGCGCAGACGGCCGAGAAAATCATACAGGCGCGGCATGTAATATCCGTCGTTCATTTTCCGTCGGGTCATTTCACATCCTCCCATTCCACATCGGTAATCTGCTGCTCGACAGTGAAGTCGGTCTGCCGCGAAGTTCCTTCGGCAGTTTCGGCTGTCGAGGCGGTTTCGGTTGTCTCTATTTCCGTGAATTTCACGTATTCGCCCATTCCGGAGGGGATTTTTTTCTTACGTATGCGCGGTCGGGTCCATCCGGCTTTGCGCGAGCCGTCGGGATTGCGCGAGGAATCGCCCTTCTGCGAGCCGGGCTGCCCGAAAATATCGGCAAACCCCGACAGATCGCCTTTGCGAATCTTGCTATAGGTACGCCATACTTTATATATAGGGCGCACAATGAATAAAAAGAATACTATGAGGAGAAATAATCCGAATATCGACATTTTCGAATCAAATGATTAATCCCGTTCAGTGGGATTCCGGCCGGCTCAGTTTGCGCTGGGCGCATGCCGATAGAATAAAGTAGAGAATGATTGTATAGGCAAAGCCTTCAACACCGAATACGGCTACAAATACTACAGCGGCGACGATGAGGATGTAGCGCAGTAAATTCTCGCCTATACGGAAGTTCTTAAGTTTCAGCGAGAACATACGCATATCGGTTACCATCAGCAGCGCCACAAAGACAATCGCAAGCGAGACGATGAGATTGCCCCAATAGATATGGTCGGCCATCCACTCCTTGGCGTGGCTCTGCATCCAGGCGGTGGCTCCGATCCAGAAGATGGCGTTGGCCGGAATCGGGAGTCCCTTGAATATGGTCGACTGCGAATCGTCGAGATTGAACTTTGCCAGACGCAACCCTCCCATTACGGGGATGATAAGGCTTACGTAGGGAATCCACCACGAGGCGCTCCACACAATCAGAATATTATACAGCAACATGGCAGGAGCCATACCGAAGCTGATGAGGTCGGCGAGCGAGTCGAGCTCTTTGCCGAGAGGCGACGGGGCGTGAAGGGCGCGGGCAGCGGCTCCGTCGAAAAAATCGAAGAAGGCGGCCGCTCCAATCAGTATCCATACAATCTGACGTCCGTTGAGGCCCCATAAATCGGGAAATACGCGGTAGGCGGAGAAAGCGAAAATACATGCCAACGCACCGCAAAGAAGATTGCAGCACGTAAGCGTATTGGGAACGGAAGTTATGATTTTGCGGAACATAAGAAACTGTTCTAAAAGATTTTGTATATCCCGGCGCCAGGAGATCGACCGGTTACTTATCCGAATCGGCAGCCATGCTTGCCTGTTTGGAAGGGTGGAGCGTGCCCACCTGCGTGACACCTCCGATGGTGGCGTCGCCGAGCGAAACCTGGATGGTTGTGCCGAGTGGTAGGAACAAGTCGACACGCGAACCGAGCTTGATGAATCCCATATGGTCCTCGATAGATGCCTCGTCGCCCGGCTGGGCGTATGTCACTACGCGTCGTGCCATTGCACCCGCTACCTGACGCATCAGCACGAGCTGGCCCTCGGGCGTACGTATCACCACGGTGCTACGCTCGTTTTCGGTGCTCGATTTGGGAAGATAGGCGGCCATGAAGCGGCCGGGATGGTGTACGGAATAGATAACCTCGCCGTTGACGGGAAACCAGTTGGCATGCACATTCATCGGACTCATGAACACACTGAGCTGGATGCAACGGCATTTCAGATATTCAGGCTCATAGGTCTCTTCGAGAGCGACAACCTTTCCGTCGGCAGAAGCCACGACGGCGTTGACAGGATTACCCGGAAAATTGCGGCGCGGAGAGCGGTAGAAGTTCACCACAAGCAGGTAGAACACCACCGAAATACCGGCCAGGATCGCCGTAATCCATACATAGGGGCAGAATAACCACAAGGATACATTGATAAGCAGCAACAGAATCGCAGCTATCACAAGTATATTGGTGCCTTCGCGGTGGATTTTTACTCTCATTTTCAGGTCTGAATATAAGGAAATGGCTTTTTGTCAGGCAGATAACCGACGCTCAAAAGAGCCAAAAGCCATCGCCCTCGGCCAAACGTCAGTCTCTTAACCTACAAAGGTAAGTAAATTTTTCAAATTACGCTACTCCGGGACGCCCATTAGCATTTTTCAATATTCACCTGGCCGTGATTTTCAGGTTTTATACAAACAATAATCTCCTCGTCAGGGATAAAGCCATACCTGAGAGCTGTCTCGCTGTCGTATTTAATACGCCAGAAGCTGCCTGTAGAAGGGTCGCAGAACTTTCTTTATGGTCTTCATCTAAAGTTCAATTAAGCAGCGGACGCAATATATGAAGAACGGATTCCGCCTCCAAACGTCGTTTCTCCCTCAGTTCTTCTACAAGTGATTCTACTATTCCTCCTACCTGTGGATGACAGAATACCCGATGAAAGAAATTATAGCTTTCTGTATAGAGGCGTCCGGTCTCGTCGGCCTCGAGCGAGCAAAGTTCAGCTCCTTCGGTCTGAAGATTTCTCAGAACAAGATCGGAAAGTTCACGGGTAATTTCCTTACCTTCCCTTACCAAAGCTCGACACATGAGATTGGAAATCAACATTCCGGTAAGTAACTTGAAATGGTTGAGATTTCCGGCCCATACTGCTTTGGCAGAAAGCTTCTGGTTCTGAATCTGATAGAAATCGGGAGTGAACACCAGTCCCTGGTCGGCCTCGGAGTCGAGGTCAAGATGCATCAGAAACCGCTCACTATCCATCAGACAAAGACACACGCTCATGCCCGTGAGGCCATAAGCGCGGTCTGTGTCGTCCTTATATTTTAAAGTAGCCATTGCTAAATTAAGTAAAGGAGTATGTTAAGTAACTGTTCAAAATTATTTTATACTTTCCTGATCTAATTATTTCAACATTT
>ENA-UOJT01000043-UOJT01000043.1-human-gut-metagenome-genome-assembly--contig:-C15-NODE-43-length-82994-cov-26.112106_pt1 | contig 82994 bp, 62 predicted proteins | sample MGYA00242357_ERZ723904 | MGnify/ENA metagenome assembly ERZ723904 | reverse complement strand
TTTCTCCCAATAAATCCGATGATCCTTGTCATATAAATTCCGGTGATGCTTCCTGCCGTATCGATCGCCACGTCCCGAAGCGCCGGCGAGCGTCCTGCCACAAACATCTGATGGTACTCATCCAGCCCGGCAAACCCGGCACAGAACAGTCCGGCAGCGAGCACGAGGCAAAAGCCCCGCAGCCGATAAACATACAAGGGCAGGGAAAGTGTCAGTCCCAACAAAAAATATTCGCTAAAATGTGCCATCTTCCTTACGAGAAAATGAATCTCATCTACATACACTCCCACCTGCGCGGTATCCAGATTGCCGGAGGTCAGCTTTCCCAGCAGGAGCACCACCTTTTCACTGACCAGCATACTCAGCTGTCCGGATTCGTCCGCCGTCTGGGCGGAAAAGGAAAAGATCATATACATCACGCACAGCGCCGGTACAAAGGATAAGGGCTTTAATAAAAAACGAAACATCTTCTTTATGGTCAACCAGAAATATTTCATGTTCACTCCATTCTGCAGATCACAGACAGCTTATCGTATCCTTTAGGGAGCCTTTGCTCCGAGCTTACCGCCTGTCCTTTTTGTGCCTGCCTTTTGTCCGTTTAATATAGTCTATATTTCCATTTCTTGCAAGAAAGAAACCCTTAATTTTTTATGAACAGCTCAAACGGTACGAGTGAACTGTAACAGAAAAACCTAATTTGTGAAGTTTTTTCAAATTAAGTGTTGACTTCTGTCCGATTATGCTGTATCATATCATTTGTCCGGTTGAGAAATACGGCACATCGGGGTGTGGCTCAGGTGGTAGAGCGCTTCGTTAGGGACGAAGAGGCCGCAAGTTCAAGTCTTGTCACTCCGACTAAAAGAACCTTGATCTCTCAAGGTTCTTTTTGCTTTGTGTCATATTTCGTGTCATACATAATCAAAAAATAAAAAGCCGGGAGGACTTTGAATGTCCTCTCGGCTTTTTGCTTTTATTCTGGTTTTTTCTTCACTCCAACATCTTAACCTTATGGACAATCCCATTTATTCCCATCGCCGCAAACTGCTGCTGGATGACCTCTGCCTGCGCGCGTGTCCAGACGTCTGCCACAGATACGGTATAAATCACTCCCGGCTCTTCCGCAGGCTGCGACCATGCTGCAGGATCACCATATGCCATGTCAAGGTCTACATCTCCCTTGATGCCTGGAATCTCTCCACAGCTCGTGTACTGCCATCCAGATATATCGCTGCCAACATCGGGCTTGTATTCCTGATCCGGCTCGTCATCAAACTGCATCGTGCGATAACCTTTGTAGTATCGAGCCACCCACAGCCGTGTCCCAGCAAACGCGTCAAAGTCCAGCCAGCGCTCCTTATAAACATACAGCCCGATATATAGCCCAAATCCGTAACCCGCCGTCGTGATGACTTCCTGTGCCGCTCTGATGCACTTTGTCAGTTTTTTAATGCCCAACGGATGCAACACATCTTTGTCCTCTACATCCCACCAGACCATTGTTCCGGTCAGCCCGTGAGACTGTAATAATTCTACGACCTGCTGAGCTTCTCCACGCGCCGTTTCCGGCGTGGCTGCGTAGGTGTACTTATATACAGACAATGGTATATTGTGCTTTCGGCAGCCTTCCAGATTTGCAGCAAACTGATGATCTTCCTTGCCCGATCGGCGCACACTGCGCAAGATTGCGAATGCAACTTTTGACGCTGCAACCTGTGCCCAGTCTATCACGCCTTGATTATCCGAAACGTCAATTCCTTTCCACATTTGCATTACCTCACAACAAAATTCTCCCACTTCTTGTATGCATCCACATACGTTTCCTGCTTGTCCCCATTATGCGTGATTTCGTAATACATACCGTCAGAAACAGTTGTGCTCAACAGCGCTTTATGGTTCTGAAGCGTCTTGCAGTACCAAACCACATATACATCATCCTGTGTAATCTGCTTCTGGTCGGTTTTGTCCGCATGGCTGTTGAAATAGTCAACGACAATCTGCTTACTCTTTTCTAAAAATTCTTTGCTTCCCATACTTTCAATCCTCCGTATCATGCAAACATCCAATCTTCCGCTAACATATCAGCCTGTGACGCAAGCCATCCCATCTGAACACCAGATGTCCCGATAAATGCAACAGCCATATTTCCAATAGCTTCATGCTCGCAGTTGACGATAGTTCCGTCCGCCGCCGTATAACTGATGTTCTTTGCGAGTGCAATGCACTGATTTTTCCCGTTCCAACCTGCTCTCTTAACTTTTATTCCACGTTTCATGTACTTGATTGCAGTACCAAAATCAAACATAGCCTCCCCACCGAGGACTGGAGTCTTCCCTTTTTCTGCAACTTCCCACTCATCAGAAAGAATATTCTCAATCGTATATTCCACTCGCTGAGTTTCCCTAATATCGAGTAAATCCTTCCCCGTCTCAGAGTCAATCTTTCTGCACTTCATCATGATCGTTTTCTTTTCTTCATCCCAATACCAATATCCGCCCCATGACGGAAGCTTTACAGGGATTCCTGTTTTCATAATTTTAAATGCGTCTGAAAATTTCATATTCTACCTCTTTCCTTTTAATAGGGCGACCGAAGCCGCCCCAGAATCACGCTTAACCCCGCGCCGGGAGATAATCGGATCACCTTATCCTTCCTGTACTTCTTTCCATACACTATCTGTTCCTACAGCTCCAGGCTCCCATACATTGTTATCGACAAGCGATTCCCAGACCTTACTGTTGTGTTTTACCTTATCGCCTTTTTTATATCCGTTTGTGCTTCCAGGCTGCTCCCAGTCCGGGATAACACCAGGATCAGGGATGAGTACCTTTGCAAACAGGGACGGTGCCGCTTCCGGGGTCCACTGCTCCTGTTTATCGTGGTCAGACAGGACATTGTACAGCACTTTATTATAAGTGCACCGCTGCCCTTTTGTCAGATGTGTTCCGTCCTTCAGTGCTTCCCATTCAGGGTACAGCGACGGCACGAGCAAAGCCTGTGCATCCGTGTTATCCACAGCGCTGATTTTAGCCTGCTCTAGCATTGCCAGGAGATTTTCTTTCGCTTTTTCCGTAAACATATCATTTGTCCTCCAAAATACCGTTGATTTCATTGATGCCGGACGTGATGCTGGAAACATCGTTTTCCAGCTTTGTGACTTTATCAGTCAGTCCATCCGGCAGCCCTGCTTCTTCAACTTTTTCCATATGCACCGTACATACAGCCACATGGGATTCCACAAACCCGCTTTCTGTGGTTGCGTCCTCCTGCTCGTAATTGATGGATGCTATCACGTCAGGCGTATATTCCATCCCCGCAAATCTTTTGAATCCTGCATACCCGCATATTAAGTCGAGCCCGATATAATATCGCATCACAGCCGTATTTGCAGCATCTGAAAACATATCTATAATATTTTTCACATCGCTGCTTTTTATAGAGATTTGTAATGATTTCCCGCTTTGGACAATTCCATCAATCTCCAATTCTTTCCCAGATTTAAATACGATTTTTCTCATATTCTTACCTCTTTTCTGTTAGTATTTTAGGTTTTTTCTACATATCCCCGTAAAAATACACTGTGCCGGTTAATCCTACCCCTCGGTTCTCAACAGAGTTTGCTGGTCCGTTTTGAGACTTATTGCCTGCACATCCGGTAATTGTAATAGTCCCAGTTGATGCATCATATCCCAAGGCAGGTGAACAAGTGGCAACAGGATCATAAGCTGCCCTACCTCCATAGTCGCTATCTCTATGCGAGCTTGATGTTGTGGCATTTGTAACTACAAAAGCAAAATCCTCTGCAGTCAATTTTTCATAGCCGGATATCTGCCTGGCAACAGAAAACGATCCATTTCCAACCCCTGATTTAATAACATGCCGATCTGTCTTACCCAATTTTTTTGTTACTGTATCAGCACCAGTGGAGTATGTAATATAAACCCCGTCCTCTCTAGCGTCCATGCCTTTGATCGCACCATTGTCGTTGAGTGAATCAATATTGGTCTTTGCATTCGCAAATCCGTTTGCGATTCGCTGTTCTAGGTCGTTCATGTTTTTAGTGTTAAACGCATCGCCCTCCTGCGATACCTGCCCCTCACTGCGGGAAACGTCATACGTTGTTGATTCTCCGTTTGCAACGTTTCTCAGAAGCCGACGTCCTGCAAATTCCACAAGGCGGGCTTTCCATTCTTTCGGAGTAAACCACGTTTCTGCCATTATAAAATCCCTATTCCTTCCCCGGCGTAGATTTCATCGCCGCAATAATAATAACTGCCCATAACTCTGTCATAGACATATTTGACATCGTGCAAGATCCGTTCTATGGCGTTCCATTTTTGATAAGTAGTCAGCGGCGGGTCTGGTGTGGCAGGTGTATCTTTCAGAGCACTCCACGCTTCACGGATCCGCTGCACGTTGTCGCGGATCCGTTTAAAATCACTTGCTCGCGGAATCTGATCAGCTCCCCACATCTTTACCGTCACGCTTACCGCCAAAGCCTCAGCGATCTCACGGATGTTACTTTCGATCCGGTTCAAATCCGCTGCATTCAAAGCTCCCTTCATTCCGGCAGCCCATTCCCTTTTTTCTTCTTCGGAGATTGTCCCTGCAGCGTATTTATCATTCAAAGCCTTTACCCGTTCAACGTCCGCCTGCGTTCGGTCATACACCCATTCCATCAGACAATCCCTACCTCCTCATCAGCATACAGCTCGCCGGAATAATACTCTTCTGATGTTATTTTATAATATCCACGACATTTTGCCGTACCCACAAATCCACCTGTAAGGTCAACACTAAGTGATTCTATACAGGCAACAAAATTTCCGTGCATTTTCAAGGTATTTTCAACCTCCGCCCAGTCCCCCGCTTTTTCCTCTGCGGACAAATGACGTGTCTGGATGATCTGCTGGAGTTGGTAATAATCCAGGATATTGTCAGCAACCTTATTTGCGCTTTCGTAATTCAAAAGCGTTCCGGAAAATGTTTTCGTGTTCCGCACTTCACCTGACTTTATATGCTCGATTCTGGACAGTGTAGCCAGCTCTGTACCAACATATTTGTGCCCCGTGATCGTGACCTCTGCACGTGCGTTTCCCGCGATTTCCAGCACAACATAGTACGGCATTTGTTTGACAATCCTCCCCGCAGATGCGCTCATGTTCACTGCCGGGCTTGTGAGCTGAATTGTATGTATCCCCGGATCGTATGTGCCTTTCGTAATCTCGCTTTCCGCCGCGTCCAACACCCACGTTTTATATTTTACGCTTACGTCTGACACATAAGGATCTGCCTTTAACGTCGTGGAAAATTTCCGGCTGCGCGGAATCGTTGTCGATATTTTTCTGGTCGATTTTCGTATTTCGATTCCAGACCGGCGGGATGTGTTCATAATCGCAGCGCAAGCGAACAATACCTCACGCAGAGCTTTTTGACAGGTCTGGATTTTAAGCGTGCCATACAGCGGCGTTTGCGCCACCTCTTCCTCAACCGTATAATCTTCAATCCCTGCCGCTGTCATAATCTCTTCGATCACACTTCCCGCCGTTTCTCCGGCGTATATCCGCCCGTCTTTAAAATCCACATTAGCAAGCATCCCTTTGTAGTCGATCGCCGATATTTGGGTGACATTTTTGGTGGTACTGTTGGATTCCATAAAAAACACGCCCAGCGGCATCTTCACGCCGTCAACGATTTCGTATGGCAACATTCTTTGCTTTTTCTGCAATGTTTTGTGCAACCCGTTAATGTTTCCAACATTAAAATCATCATCAGTGTCAACAAAGTCAAACGTGAGTTTGTCCGTTTTAATCTGATTACTGATAGGATCTGTGTCATTTATAAGTTTCGCGCTTTTTATGACATCGGGACCCCAGATAAACGTTGTGCCATACTCGAGATAGTTTAACTTTACATTGTGCCACGGTAGGGCACGTACAAATCGGATTTCAATGCGTCCGTATTCCTCCACCTGGTTTTCGGCAAAATAATTCAGTTTGTCCGGAAAGAAACGTTTTTGCGATTTATATGTACCGCCGAGGTCGTACCATGTCACTTCCATCTCCAGCGGGAATGTTTCCGAAAAATGAAAAGTCAGCCCGATAGAGGTATGATTTTCGGTAAAATCTATTCTGATTACAGGCTGTTTTGTGAAAATTCCATCTGCGCCCGCTTGCACATCCGAAAAAAATGGGATGTCCGTCGGCGTGTCTGGCATTTCGCTAAGACTCCCATCCAACACGAAAAAATTATGTTCCAGTGTAGCGTATTTGGGCGGGCTGCCTTTTGACTTAAACAGCCCCATATCCCCAAAAGCGGCATTGCTCTCTGTGCTTTCTTTTGCATCAGGCAGAGCAGTCGTGTCATACAGATTGTATTCGACATAAAATTCTGTTTTCATCACGGTCTCCTTGCCGGTTCTTTCGCCGTAAACTTGCAGGTAAACCCTTTATAATCAGCGCTATCCTGTGTTATCTTCTCGTATTCATCAGAGACGCTGGATATATAAGCAGTGTATTCGTAATAACCAGGATCTGACGGCAGCGAAATAACATGGAATGGGACGGGCTCTGTAACCTTATCCCAGAAACGTTTATATACGCCATCCGGGAACGAGCTGCTCTTCCCGACCGACATTGTGTAATTAAAATACACGCCTATCAATTCACGCTGGAGCTCTCCCGTTTCAACTCTTTCGGCGAATTTGTCGAGGAAATCCGCGTTTCTTTTTATGGACACGATGGGGATGTTAAAATACTCCCCATCTATGTATATGCCGCGTGTAAAAATCATCCTCCGATCACCTCCAGATCATATCCTTGCCTGCTTGCTTCCGATAAGAAATCCTGCAGTGTAGCTTGCGCCAGATCTACCCCGTTTACCTGCAAGACAATTTTCGCCGTTCTAAATCCGCCGCCGCTCTCTGCCATTACCTCCGATACAGCTTGTTTGATTGTGCCTATCGGCGCTTCGATGTTGGTCTGCCCTGCCCGCTGGTCGCCCAGAATCGCCAGGAACGGGTTGCCGCCACGGATTACCGAGCCAGATGCAAGCGCCGGGATATCCCGCATGGTACGAGATGCAAAGCTTTCGTTTATGGCATACGGCTGCGTGGACATTGTTCGCGTATGCGATGATCCTCCACCAGTAAATATTCCGCCGAATATCTCCCCCACTTTTTCAAATCCACTTGCAAAAAAGTCTTTAACCGCCGAGATTGCAGCACGAATTTTATCTGTAAAATTCTGAATCAAATCAATAACCGGCTTGATAGTTTCTTCGACTTTGGATTTCACAGCTTCAAAAACTGTTTTTACACTCGTTTTGAAGTCATCAAATTTCTTGATAATCTCCGTCGATTTTTCCTTGACTTTGTTCATCTTTTCTTCAAATGTGCTTCTTACTTTTTCCCAAATCTCCACCGCTTTATCACGGATTTCTCCCCAGATTTCAAGGAAAAATTCTTTGATCGGTGTCCAAATTACCCCTGCAGTCTCTTTGATGGATTCCCAGGTTTCCGCGAAAAATAATTTGATATTTTCCCACACCGGCAATATATTTTCCAAAATTTCTGTCCAAAACTCATCCCACCATATCTTAAACTCGCTCCACTTTAACGAGGCATTTTCTGTGATTTCTGTAAATTTTTCGCCCAAGAATGTGCCAGCAGCTTCACAGAAATTAGAAAGGGATTCCATCATACCGTCAAATGCTTCAGATGCAATTTGAGCCATTTTTCTAGCTACTATAGTAATATCCCATGTTGACGGATCTGTTATTTTCCTCTGACGGGTCAAGTATTCTTCTGCCTTTGTCCCTAATTCCTCATAAGTCTTTCCAGCTTCATCACGAGCTTTTCGATTGTTTTCCTGCCATTTTGTAAACTCTTCATCATTTCCGCCAAGAGCTGCATATGCTGTATGAATCAAGCCGTTCAGTGTCTCTGAAATGATGTCGCCCACATCCTTCAAAAGCGTTGCCCAATCAATTCCTACCAAAAAGTCGCGGATTGCAATACCAACTTCATCCCATTCGATTTCTTCCAATCCCGCCTTTATCATTTCGAGAATAGATGTAGCTACTTTTGAAAACGCCTCGCCTGCCGCTTTCCAGTCAATATTTTTTACAGTTTTGGAAATCTGTTGACCTATATTGGCTCCAATAGCCTCCCAGTCTGCGGTTGAAAAAAATGTGTACACGGTATCGACAAACGTATTGACTAAATTAGATATTGTATTTGAAACATTGTCCCAGTTAAACCAATCTGTAAACGAATTGATCGCATCTGCCAGCCCTTTAGCTCCTGTCACAAAGGTGTCATAAATAACATCCCAATCAATGCTTTCAAAAAAACCATTCAAGGTATCTGCAATAAAAGCACCTATCGAATCCCAGTGAATTGTATGCACAAATTCATTCAAGAACTCAAATGCGGTGTTGATAGCCTGTGCAAGCGTTGTACCAATCGAGTATCCAAGACCTTCAACCTCAATAAATCCGTTGATAAAGGTTGCTATACTGTGAGCAATTCTCCGAGCAGATTCTTTGATATCATCCCACGGGATATTATCCAGAGCTTCTTTCAGCTTTTCCCCCAAGAACTTACCAAGCTCATAGAAGTCACTGTTTTCCCACATTTCTTTTAACCAATCGGCTATTTTCAACCATTTATTATCTATTGGTACTTCTTCAAATCCTCCATCAGCACCCGCACCTCCACCGCCGCCGGAATTGTCCTGCTTTTGCAGCACATCCAGGTCATCAAATTTTGCCAAAGCTCCGGCCGCCTTTTTTGCCGCCTCTGCTGTTCCATTCAGGGAATCGTTATAGGAATCCTGTATCTTTTTCGCTCGGATGAATGTGCTTTTCCCGCCGAGGATGGCAATAAGCTGCGCCACGTATGTTATCGCCCGCGTTATCCCGTTTATAAGCGCATTTAGATACGGAATTGCTATCTGGACAATCGGTGCAAATGCAGCTGCAAGCGCATTTCCAAGCGTAACCAGGGAATTTTTTAGCGTCTGAAATGAATTTGCCAACGGCTCAGAATATTTTGCAAGGTTTGAGAATCCCTTTTGCATTCCGGACACCATCGCATTAAATGCTTTTGTTATCCAGTTAAATACCAAAAGCGATAACGCGATACCTTTCAGCCTTGACGCAAATGTGCTGAACATCCCTGCACTTTTCTTTGATGAGAATGCGATTCCTTTTAGCCTTGACGCAAGGGCGCTGAACAGCCCCGCGATTTTTTTCGCGCCGGACGAGGCTGTTTTAAATGCTTTATCGGCAGAATTCTTCATCCGGTCAAATTCTTTTTTGATGGGCTTCTGCTTCGCGTTAAGTTCTGCCATCCTGCGCTTTGAAACATCTATGTTTCCGGCAAGCTGAGACGCTTTTGCAGACATTTTTTGAAACTCTTCCGTGTCTTTTGGAGATACAAACGCGTTACCGGATGCTTTCTCCGCGTTCATTTTCGCCTTAATTTCATCTACTTTCTGAGCCGCTTCATCCAGTTGAGCCTTGTCCACTTTCGGGGTATATGCTTTCCCGCTGTTCTCCATCTGCTCAAGCTTTTCTTTCAGCTCGTCTACACGGTCGGATGCGGCCGCAACCTGTTCATTTAGTACGTCCCATGCGCCGCCGGTTTGAGGTACCCCCATGTTTTCCCAGTCTGTCTGACGTGCTACAAGCTTAGACAGCTCTCCTTGCGCCGCAACGAGGTCTTTCTGTAAAGCTTTATACTCAGACGTTGCCGCCCCCTTTTGTGACATACGGGCCTGCAGTTTTGAATACTCGGATTCTGCCTTTTCTAACTCTCTTTGTAATTCTGCAAATTTTTCTGTCGGGATTTTCTTTTGCGAAAATTCTTCCATTTTGCGATTGAGAGAATCTAAAGCCGCGCTGTCTTTTTTTATGGCATTAGACACGCGCATCATCTGGCTGTTTAAATCTTTTGTTTCAATTTTTGTGTTTATCCGTATCGAACCATCATATTTCGGCATGTCAGCCTCCTGCCTTGACCCATGTCATAAAAGCGTCAACATCTTCCTGTTCCTCTTCTGTCAGTTCCTCTTCCCGCTCTATTGCAAATATGCGTTTCTGCTCCATCAATGCCTGTTTTGCGCGCGTGTCCATCTTAGGATCTATCTTCTGCTGTCGGATGGCTATGACATTCGTGTACGCGCATGCCCCGAGCGTTGACAGCAGTCCCATAAACGCCCAATAATGCAGATCAGACCGGTTCAGGTCGATTCCGTACTTTTCCAGAAACGCTGAATAGATGCGCCACTGATCTATGTCAAAATCCGTTACCGGAACTTTATCCTCATTCTTCGGGCGGTTGTCGGTATACCATCCGCTCAGAAACCACCTAAGACCCTCTACGGCAGTTTTTAAATCGGGGAAAGAAGAAGGGCTGCTGTCCCCATCCTCTGACGGATACAGCAGCCCCAGCGCTACAGCCAACCTCTCATCGTCGGTCAGACCGGGGTCTTGCAAAGCCTGTGAAATCTGGATCCCTGTCTGGAATGATCCATCTATGCGAAACCCCTCATATTCTGTTGGGAATTTATCAAGAAGCACATTCCACATTTAATTGCTTCGCGCCCCTTTCCTGTTCGGACTGTATTTGCTTGTGATTTTCTGATTTCGTTCAGCGGCAAAGCCCTGAAGAATCGGGATGATCTGGTCTAAAAAGTCAGCGATAAGCTCCATTCCAGGGGATTCCACGTCAGGGAACACCTTTTTGCAACACCCGTTCCCAAACAGAGAATCCAACTCAGCGCAGGCCTCTTTGCATAAAGCGTCATACGCTCCGAAGCGTTCCGTGAAATCACCGGAAGAATCATTAGCAATCCTATCGGCTTCCTCGTTTTTTGCATTCAGCCATGCCACAAAATCGTCAAAACGCTTAAAAAAACTGTTGTCAGAGATGTTGACCGCAATATAATCGCCGTTGTCGTTGACCTCAATGCGTTTGACGCCACTGTCTACTCGTAAACTTGCTGCTCCCATCTTGTCCTCCTTATTCTGTTAAAGCCCTGTCAGACGCGGGCGTCGCCGTGAATTTTCTTGTGGTTACGTTAAACGTTCCAGCTTCTCCGTCACCTCTGCCACCCAGAGTCAGTGTATCTGTCACGTTTGACCCTGCATCGCCACCTGTGCCACCTACACTCACAACGCAGCGACGGCGGACTGCCGGATATTCAGGTCCAGCGCCGGAAACTCTCACGCGGACATAGGATGTTATGGCATCAGCTCCGACGGGCAGCGTGTCTATCATCTTGTTAAACCAGTCTGTAAGATCCTGATCCTCTTCGTCTACGTTCTGCCTTTCAACTTCGATGGACGGCGTATAGGATTTAAGGTCCGTAGATCCGTTTTCCTGATTGATGTACTGTACCGTCTCCGTCTCGGGGTTCATTTCCTCCGTTAAAGAGGTAATACCCGTTCCCAGAAGCCGGTAGTCTGCCGCTGTCCCCTCAGAGGTCGTGTCCATTTTTACATCGACAAAATGTCTCAACAAATGTCTTTTCATCGTTTTATTCCTTTCTTAAAATTCGGGTTCGATAACATTTTTATAAAAAACCGTAACCGGTAGAACCCAGTCCTGCACGCCATTCTCCTGCGGCTGTGTCCCGTATGCGTTCCCGCGTGTTACCCGCTCAATTTTCCGCCCTGCGGTCAGATCTGGGTATATCGCTTTTTCGTACTCTTTCCCTTCAATCCCGGAGGGCTCGCGGCAAAGCCAGCGCCCCAGCGTGTCGAGAAATTCCAGGATAGTAATTTTCTGCCGTTCTCTTGCTCCCGTGGTCGAACGGTATACTACAAAGCAGGGATACCGGCATTCCTGATATATCCGCCCGAGTATATCTTCTTTTTCTGTATACACCAGCGCCCCGGAATCATTGGAAAACGCAATGCCATCCTCAGACCCGAGCTCTTCGAATTTAATTACTTCATCCGGATACAGCCCCGGAAACTGGTTAAGCAGCGACTTCATTGCCGCCGTCAAAACATCATAGCCGGTAGCATCATTCCCGATAGGTTCAGCCATTTTCCTCCACCTACTTCCCTAAGATTTCAAAATGCGGAATTACCGTATACGGTCCGCCCACTGACGATATCAGGTAAACAAAATCCTTTTCGGTATTCATAAACGCGTAAAACCCTTCATATCGCCTGTCCGTATAATCTGCATCGTTCACAGGACTGTCCCCGTCCCATGCTCCTACCATAAAAAAATCTGTAGACGGATTAAATGTAATGCTGTCGGGCAACAAATCGTTGACCTGTCTGTTCCATTCCTTCGGCGGAAGCCACGGCAATTCTTTTCCGACGGTATCAACAATAATTTTTCTCCCGTTCTTGACCCCGAACGGGATATGTAACTGTGCGTTATCTGTACTGTCTGGACCGTACAGCTTCATAATCTGCCCCCGGTCAGTCTCCAGATGCACGCCGGAAAGCACATGAGGATACCAGATGGCGGCGGTGCTGGATTCGTAAAAATTGAATATTGTCACTATCGCATCATTCATCGGTATCCCTCATTTCACAAAGAGCTTCGTTAAATTTATCCGTAAACGCCCGGATTCTCACGATATTTCCCATGCATTCCTCTGGCACAGAACCGTAAAAGATGATCGTCTCCGGCTGCAACCGCCTCACCATTTCTTCATACCCTGCCAAAAACAGCGCCTTTTTTTCCTTGCTGTTCATGCAGCCAACAGAAGATACCGCCACCGTTCCACCCTCTGGCTCCCCATCGAAACACCAGTCATAAGAATCCGGTGTGCTCCATGAGATTGTTGGAATCACACGGCAACCATATTCTTGCAGATATGCACCTATCCAGTGCTTGCGATAATGGTTGTATATCTGGATAGCTTTCGGAAAATCGGTGTAGGTGCTGAAATCCGGTGTCAGAATGTACCGGAATTTGCTCAGTTTGTCCACGTACCTGTCTGGATTTCTCCATAGTGCGTCAAATTGGTAATCATCTAAGAAGAAATGAACAGCTTTCTCTTCTGGATTATTGCATTTTCCTCTGGCATAATTAAAACCGACAAATTCGCAGTTACCCTCGAATGTCTCAGGTTTTATCTGTGGTATACCGTATTCGCCGACGCCAGAGAAGATGCGGCGGTTCAGATTTTCGTAAGCTATACTTGTCTCTCGGTTTGCCATAGATTACTTCTTTCCGCTTCCAAAGAACCATGAATCAAAGTTTTTCATTCTGCGCTTTCTGGCTCTGTCATAAGTGGTGGTAGTACGGCTTGTATCGTGCAAAGCACTTGTATCGCCTTTTTCAGATGCCTTTGAAAATTTGTGCATTTCATCTCTCATGGCTGTACTGGCATTGACTAATTTTCGATGCTCTATAGCAAGCCTTTGATTTTTAAATAACGCCTCTGCACTTCCAAGTTTTGCGATTTTCCTTTTACTCTCACTTAATCTGTCATTTATATAATTCATTGTCTTTACTGCTTCGCTCTTTGTCTTGATTGACTTAAAGTAGCTAGTGTTTTCTGAATTAATGACCTTCTCGAGTTTACTGTCTTTTTTAACAGTTCCGCTCCCTCTTAAAGCGTCGCTTTTCTTTGAAGAATTAAAGTACACCTTCGCAATAAGCTTAGAAACCGGCTTCTCGTTACTTAACCCACTACTTCCGCCACGTCCGCCCATAAAATCACGCTTTCTTTGCCTGCTTGTATACCTGGTTTACTCCTGTGGCCGCCAGCCCGGACACCATGCCCACCGCCGCAGCATTGATATAGTCCGTCGCCGGGAAGTCCGGCATGATGTTCATTCCCAGCGCACCCAGAAGGCCGCCGCATACCGCCATAATGACCGGAATCCACTCATCCGGGATTTTCTGCGCCGCCTTACAGCCCAGACCGATAACATAGCAGATAGCCACGATGGCCACACAAGTTCCTAATGTCGTAATGTCCATGAGTTAATCCTCCTGTTTAACCACAATCTTTTTGCATAAAGCTAAAAATTTATTGTTACCCATTTCTACCTTATTCCTGCGTACAACAACGGTACGCCATCATCATTTTTCACTCCTGCCAGATAAAGCATTGCCGCATCTGCCAGAAGCTTGTTTGTCTCCTGTGCATCCCCGGCCGCCTGGTAGACCGCGCTCCATGCCTTTGCGCCGTTTGCCATTTCGGACGGGGAAGCGTAGGAAATTGATTCAGAACCGGCAGACTTGGAAGTAATTACTCCCGAAGTAACACCGCCAGCCCCGCCGGAAGATGTCCCCCCGGCAGCGGCAGATAGCGCCTGTTTATCTGCCAGCTCCAGTTGATATAACTTATCACAGACCGCACACACGGCCTTCTGTACCTTTGTCGCCGCCCTTTCATCAGACGGTAAGCCGTCAGCCAATCGGTCAAAGGTTATCACGTCCAGAAAGTCACTGGCGCGGTCTGCGATACGATCAAAGTCCTCCGCCGGGACGACATTCCCGTGGTAGATCTGTTCATAAAATGTAAATGTCGTGTATGCCATCCCGTCGGCCTCCTTATCTCCTACTCTTCCGTCTTGTTTCCCCGGAAAGCGGTTCGCCGTCAGTATTCAGGGGTGTACTGGCGGCCATCAACCCCCCGCATTTACGGTGATTTTCGCGATACCATCCAGGTATTCCGCAAACAGCACAAGGCCGGTGATCGCAAACGCCTCAGACACGGCGGTGTTGTAGTTGCCCTGTGTGTGGAAACCGATCAGATTCGTTTCTCCGCTGGTCGTGTACACAAGTCCTGCCTTCGCGAAGTCGCTGTCGTTGGGGTCGATGTAATACATCACGATGTTTTCCACCGGTGTAGCGATTACCGTATCAGCCGGGATCTCGCTGTCAGAAAGGAGGAAAATTGTATTGAACCCCATAAAATCCTTCAGGTACTGGAAGCCGAACTGATTCTGGATGGTGATGTTCGCTGCTCCGAGATACTTGTACACGTCAAGGATGTTCACAAAACCGACAACCCCGGTGATGTTCCGGTGCATCTGCTTAAACTTGTTCTCAACCTTGCCCTTTGCCATCGCAAGTGCCATCTGGAAGGTTGTTTCCTCGGACGTGAGCGTTCCGGTTTTCAGATAGTCGTAAAACTTCTTTGTCACGCCCGCCTGAAGCTGATAGAGGAACTCGTCGTCAGTCATCTGGACAGCGTTGTCATAACCGTGGTCTTTGATTGCTTCAATCGAAACGGCCTTCGCGTACTTCTCGATGGTCATTTCCTGATACTTCTTTTCCTTTACGGTAAATTTGCTATACGGGATATCCTCGCCTTCGCCTACTGCACCATCCTCGAGCGTCCCCTCCGCATATTTACTTTTCAGCACTGCGCCGGGCTGCTTCTTTATGGGGCGCATGATCCCCAAGATGTCCCGCAGATGCTGCCAGTTGCGCTCGAATCTGGTTACAAAATCCAGCTCTCTTGCGGTTACCTGGACATCCGCTGTTTTAATCAAATTTTCTTTTTCTGGCATATTAGCCCTCCTGCTTTAATTAAATAAACTCATGTTCGCAGCAATTGCAGCCTGACGCTCAGAAGCATCCTTGATGCTCATAATCTGGTCTTTCGTCAGCGCGCCGCCCTGCCCCTGCTTGTTTGTCGGCTGTGTAAAGCGTGCCTGATTCTGCTGTGCTTTCTGCTGCTCATCGTCAACAAATGCCGAAGCGTCCTTTTCCTTCATCTGGGTTATGAGGTCATTCAGTCCGAGGATTTTCCCGTCTTTCAGCTTTAATCCGGCCTCCTTGACTTCTGCCATAATTGCGCGTTTAGCCGCTTCGCTTGAGAATTTAATCCCTTCAAACTCCGTTTTCAGAGCGTCCGTGAAATCTCTCTCATACAGCTGCGCCTGTGCGTTTTTCTCGGCATCCTCGGCCTTTTTCTTCCAATCAGCCAAATCCTTCTGCATTGTTTCAAGGTCAACGCCCTCGAAGCCTTTCAGGGTGCTTTCTGCCGTCTCAGCTTTTCCTTTCCACGTGTCCCGGTCAGTCTCAGCCTTTCCCAGCTTCTTTTCATGTTCAGCTTTCGTGACGTAATTTTCCGCCACCTTTTTCGTAAGGCTTTCCTTTTTGTCCGCCGAGACCTCAATTCCCAGCTCTGTCAAAATTGCTTCAATATTCTGCATCTTTATCCTCCTAAACGTGATTGATTAACCGCCCGTCAGCGGTATGGATTAAGCCCGATAAACCACGGGCGGGGTAGTTGTGGGAATGGGAATTGAACCCATGTATAAGGCCGCTGCTCTACCTCCTGAGCTATCCCACAAAGCGCCCGGGGTAGCGAACCGGGCGAAAAGCGTAATGATCGGCGCTGTCTAAACAATGCACCTATACCGTGCGCCGGGGCTTGAACCCGGCTGCTTCCATGCACGGTGGCAAAAACAAAGAAAGATGGGATGGATTTTCCTGCAATTACGATTTACAGGATTGCACACAGACGGAGTCGAACCGCATTTTCAACCTTCCCGCAAGGCTGTGTGCTGTAAAGGAGGAAATACAAATACAAAAAAGAGCCAGCAATCTGTAAGAAATCCTTACAAATCACTGGCTCTGCGTCTGGCGTCTGGCACTTAACGGACGATAGGCTCTGCCTTTCCGTTTTCAATATTCACGAGGCTGGTCGTTTTACATTTCGGGCAAAACACCGGAAGATTATGCGCTGTCGTATCCTTGCGGAATGCTGACCGCGTTTTATTATTACAGACAGGACAGTATACCCTTTTGATCTCCATAATGATCATTCCTTTCCATAGCCTTTAATACATTTTACCAAACAAAAAAAACTATGGCGTACCCATGTTTAAAGCAAAAGCGGCAAGTTTCCTCGCCGCCTTTACTCACATCATCTTTCGTAATTTTTCGATATACCGCGAAATGGTCTCCCTCTCTTCTCGGCAGTCTGCATCTTTTGACAGATCTCCCAGCTCTTCCGTCAGTGCATCCATATGCTCTTCCAGAGCGGCCAGCATACGCCGCTTGCAATCCTCAGACTTGCCGTTGCGATAAGACTGCTTGTTTTCCATGTAATCATCATAAGGGTCATTGTTTCCGTTTCCACGGCTATAGTGCCCCTTTACATAGTGCTCCCCACGTCGCGCATAGGATGATCCATCGTCATAGGCCGTCATGCTCATTCCATCATCCCTGCTGTATCTCCCACGGCTGTCGCGTTTCCGCCTCTCGCTGTGGTCTCCTGCCTGGCTATATCCGCCTTCCATTTCGTCGAGAACGGCGTTATAATAGCCCTCTTTGCACTTCCAGTATTCCACATTTTCCATGTCTTTCAACATGTCTATCAATTTGTATGCGGTCTCAAGATTGCCTGTGTTCAGACCTTTTTCCGCGATTTTATCCAGCTCTTCCCGGATATTCTGCATCAATTTGTAACTCATGGTCTGCCCTCCTTAACCGCAAACCCGAACAGCTGTTATGTTCGGATTGTCTACTAACACAGGAATTGTCCCTGCGTTTTTGATGGAAACGTTTTCACAGCATCCACAGAACACATCGACGTATGTCTGGGACGATGCGTTAAAATACTGCTCTACTGCCGCAGGGGTGGCACGCATCACCGTGCCGCCGAGGATTTCCCCATCTCTGGCAATTCCCAGCGCCACTTCTCCTACCGTTTCCCCAGTCGGTACTGCGACGTTTCCGGAAAATGTAATCAGATATCTACCGGGCTTTACAAGCGTTATCTGCGCGCTTCCAGCCCTGTGTCTTTCTGCGCATCCGCCCTTTGTTGCCACTGCCGAAAACGGGATAGACTGCCCTACGGGGACCGTGACCGGCGTTGTGTTTACTAACTCAATCATTTTATTCTCCCTTCATTTCAAAAGGGGCAGACGTTCTCAGCCTGCCCCTTTTTGTGAATAACGGCATCAGCCGAACATCATGGCAAAATGCCACGAAGATACTCCGTCTGAAGTTTTAACATCCGCATCCCGTGTTGCCTCCGTAGCCACATCCGGCGCCAAAGCTAAAGCCTGTCGGGTTGACGATGGACGTGTACGGGGACATTACCGGATAAGACGGAACGGGTGTAGGTCTCAAAGCATTTAAGATGCTGTTTGTCTGTGCGTTGTTAGACAGCTGGAGCTGTGCGGACTGTAACTCTGTCTGTAGAGACTGGATCTTATCCTGTGTAAACAGGTCGATGATACGCTGTGTTCCGGCGTTCTGCGCGTCAATTACATCGCGGAATCCGTTGTTTACGGTATTCTGGAGGATGTTTGTCTGGGCTGCCATGTTGTAGTTTACGCCAGCAATAGCCTCTCGGGTATCGCAGCAGCATTGCTGCGTCTGATAACCCAGATTTGCCATGTTGGCGTTTACGCCGGCAAAGCCGTTGCAAAGCTGGCCGGAAAGGTTCTGGATACCGTTTTCGATGCCCTGCGTGGACAGCGCTGCGTCGATATCAGCGCGGGTTGCATAACCCTGAAATGCGGGAGAATTTGCTCCTCCACCATTTCCGCCCCAGCCGCCGAAGCCGCCCCAGCCAAACATACCGAAAATCAGGAAAAGGATAATCCATGCACCCCAATCTCCGCCGAAGCCGTCATTTTTTCCTGTGCCGCCGGTTAATACGGCAACATCAGAAGCGGTTAAACCGTCTGTCATAGTAATTATCTCCTTCGATAATGTATTTACAAAACCGTGTGCACCCGGTTGTGTACTATTTAAAAAAGCCTTTAAACATACCCTGCATCTGCTGCGCCATCTGCTGGGCTTGATTTAACTGTTGCTGGTTTATTTTGCCAGACTGCAACAGCCTGTTAATCTCTTCATTCGGATTTCTGCCCTCCATCTCTTTTCGGAATTGCTGGAACTGTTCCAGCATTCCGGCCATTCTATTACCATTCAGGGCCTCAAACAAGGGATTCGCCATGTCTGCCTCCTTCCGGCTTTGTTGCCGTTTCGAGATAACTATATAATTCTTCATATTTGCTTCTCAAATCGTCGTATTCTTTCCGAGTAACGTATTTATCGTCTAAGTTCACTTCCTCCTGTTTCTGTGGCTCTTTCGCGCCCACCGTGACCTCTTTGTAAGCAAAGGTGCGGAGCGTCGGCATCCCGGCGGCATCGGTAGTCTTTATATAAAAATTAGAGTTTTCGGAGTCCATCAAAAGGACGCTTGTATTTGGAGCGACAAGATAAGATTTAGCTCCAGCCTCGCCCTGCACCCACAGGATCCCCTGATTTACCTGCTGCATCTGCTGTGGCTGCTGATACTGAGCCTGCATCTGCGCCAGCCTGTCCATCTGCGGCTGTAGCGGATTTACTTGTCCATACTGATACGGGTTATAGCCGTATCCTTGATATGGTAATGCCATGCCTGCGCCTCCTATGACTAATTCAATGACTTTCTATAGCTAAATTATGGCATAAAAAATAAGCCTCTGACAGTCCATCAAAGGCTTACAAAAGTATCAAATCAACATACCCGTATTATCTTTTTGTTTATTCGCTGGCTCATTCTTTTCACGGTGGACACACTCACGTTCATCATCTCCGCACATCTTTCCAGCGGAATATTCTGCGCCCGTAATTCAAAAAGCCGCCGTTCCTCAGGTGTAAAATTGCAGTATTTGCGAAAAAAATCCAATTCAAACACTGTAAAATCGTATACCTTCAAGATTACTCCCCTTATTGCGTCCGCGCCAGATAAGATATAAGCTTGCCCCTCGTTTCTTTTAACTGCTCAACATTGTTCCCTGATATCTGGCTGTTAAGCATCGTTACCAATGTCTCCATGATTAGGCTGTCCCGCTCCCTAATCTCATGCATCGTTTCAAAGTCTCGCTTGTCATGCTCTTCAAGGACTTTTACCCGCGTGGTGAGCTTAATCGCGGGGGATATCCATTTATGTATCACAGCCACAGCGCCCCCTATCACCGAAATGCCGCCGCACACAGCAAGAATAGCCTGTATCGTTTCCATAGTGCCTATCTCCTTATTTCTCCCAGTAGTATATCGGTATCTCCTGACCGCTGTCCCATGTGTCCCAGTAATGTCCATCTTTGACGCACACCACATGGCCGTCTATCCCGAGCACATACGTCCCTGCTGGATGGTCTCGGCAAAAATCATCTACCGTGTAAACATGCTGTCCGTGGTCGTCTACGATATACCGGCGGAATCCGTTCTCGCGCAGATACGCGCCCCAGACTCTATTAGCACTTGGCATGTCAGACAACGAAAAACCATACACGGACAAACCTACATAAACTGTATCCCAATCTTGCCCTAAAGCCTTGCACAATGCGCGCACAGTGCAATCCCCTACTCTTTGCCATTTCGAGGGGTTTGGATTGTAATATTCAAATCGGTTCGTTCTCCGCATATCTTTTTGCCCCTTTATTTGCTGCCTTTTGCTGCGGGTATCCAAATCCCGCTGATGCATTCCGATCATACTGCGGCTGTAATCCATGTTCTTCGCAATACTGGTTATAAGCCCTGTTCTGTCCCTGCAATCGGTAAGCCAGCTTATCATATTTCTGCTGGAGCTTTTCCCGTTCCGCGCCGGACGCCCATGCAAGCTCTTCCTGTTTTACTATCAACTGTCGTTTCGTCTTTCGGATTCCGCGCTCCATAGCTCGCTGCTTCTGGCTGTCCTCATACCGTTTTAGATTCTCAGCATCGGTAATTTTATTTCCGCTTCCATCCAGCAGATTTCCTTCTGCGTCCCTCCACGGATTCTTCATCCGCTTGTCAAACAGCATATGCCCGTGACGACAGTTATAGCCATGCATCCCTCTCATATCCACAACCCTGCCTTCTCCCGTGGTTAGATCAATATCATACCCCGTCGATTCCAGCAGGTTCGGATATCCAGGCTCGCTTCCGTCAATTTTAAATACACGGCCCTGCCATTCGTCATGACCTGCAAGCAAGGGCTGCCCGTCGCGCCTTACTCTTGCCCCGAGGTGCGCCGAGGTTAACACATACTCTGTTCCGCTGTCCACGATATACCTGTTTGTCAGCTGCGCCGCTGTCTGGTTCATTGACGTCACTACACAGCATCGTACCGCAGATTCCAGCGTCCTTCGCGTCCCTGTCGGGTAATCCACCATAACGCCGCGTCCCGCATACGCATCCAGCACATCCGCTATGGCTGCGGGATAGCTTTGCACTCCGCTTGCTACCCTTACATCGGCTTCGTCGAGCAGCGACACAAGGTCTTTTTGGCTTTGTTCCAGCGTCGTCCTTGTGAGGTTCTTCAACTCCGCCCGGCTTTTTATGTACTCTGCTTCAATAACAGCCATATATCGTGCATTTTCAAGCGGAGACTGCGCCGCGATACCCATTTCTGACAGTGTAACCGCATCATCTTCCCACGATGTCAGCACGGCACCACGCAGGAGCTTCCGCAGTTCTTTTTCGCTCAGGTCTGTCAGTTCCATGATACGCCGCTGTATCTCATCCCGGCTTTCCCCCAACTGCTCCAGCCTGTACAGCAACCTGTCCGCCGTGGCTGTGATTTTCCCGGATTTTAAAATCCTTCTGGCGATATCCCGCAGGATATAGTTTTCCAGCCGTTCATAGAGTTCTAATATCCGGTCAGCTTTCCCTTCAAAATACTCTGGTCTCAGCATCACTCTTTCCCCACCGTTTTTCTCACAAGATTCAGCCAGTCGTCTTTATGCCGCCTTTTGGCTTCCTCGAACCATTCAGACGTTGTTCCCGGCTCGTGATATTTAATCCGTCTCTGCGTCGGGCTTTTGCTGGGAGGGGATGTCCACCCTATGATGTTCCCCTCTGCGTCTTTAAGCGGGATATTCGGACCGTACACAACGCCCTTGTACAAATAATGAGCATATGGCGTGTCATACTCAACGATGCCGCCGTATACCCCGTCTGGATATCTTACACTGTTTCTTAGTGCACCCTGCCGGAATGGAACGAAGGGGGCGCTGTCCGCCACTACCTGCATATTCAAAAGCTTCTGGGCTTCCAGCAGATTATCGTCTATGCGGGACGTATCGAGCTTAATCTCCACGTCCCCAACTTTCGTATCCAGGTTCATTCTACCACCTCCCGCATTTTATGGCGTACCCTTATTTCATCTTTGCGTATCCCACGCTCATCCACGCGTCCGCATCGTTTATCACGGTCGTTGTTGGGCTGTATGTGCGCAAGGTTTTGTAAGCAGAAAGCTCTTCGGCGGTTAGATGAGTTTCAACAATATCAGCCAATTGATATAAAAACATCAGTCCATTTTCTACCGCCCACTGCTTAAAAGTTTCTGTATCTGGGTATTTTTGTGCCTCAACGGAAAAATATACAATGTTACCCTGCGCGCTACCTAGAAATATTTCCCCCAACGTGCCAAAGTGTTGATAAATTCCAGCAACGAAACAATTGCTCATAATTACATCTTTCTTGCCTGCTGTACCGATATGCACAGGAATATTATTTAACGCAAAATAATTAACATCATTCGTGCTCAAACCACTTTTAAAGAAAGCGTCTTTCGATGTAATTGTTTTTTTACCGATCCTCTGCACATACACTCCCTTTTTAAAATCAACCTCGTCGCATACCCACTGCTGCCCGTCTGCATCGGTGTAGTTTCCACCGGATGATACCCGGATTCCAGGCAGACCGCCGGAAGTGGGAATGATGAGCGTCTGGGCTGGCTTGTAGAGTTCGTATGGTAGGGCAGTTGAGCCGGCGTTGAGCATAATTTTAAATCGTTGCTCATTAAACGTCGCTCCAGGTTCTGCATCTACTGCAAAATGTGACATGCTCACGCCATTATCAAATGTAACTGTCGCACTGGTGTCCCCCTTTTTGATTAAAAAATAGTTATCAATTCGAATTTCAAAAGGTAGCGGCTTGCTAATAGAGAACGTATAAGTCCCAGCTGGAAGAGTTTTCTTGTAATTAAACAACCTAATAGAGCCAATTGTTATATTATTCCCTACTACTTTAAGTTCTTCTCCGTCAAAACTTGCACTCCATCCTCCTGATTGCGTAAGATCATATGCTGCGCTTTTGTCAAACAGATTCCCGCTCAGCACCTCAACCTCAATCTCTCCATCCTGCCCCGCGCTCTTTATCTCCTGCGGGTACTCCGGTGACGGTGAGGGCTTGCCGCCGGTGTAGGGCTCGTAAATGCAGTCAGGTTTTTTTGAAAAAATCATCTGAAATCTAGAGCCAGATATGATGGGAATTGCCCCCGACACATTAAAAAAATACAGTTGAATTCTTGCTGTTTTTTTCAAAGTCGCTCCAGATACGGAAGCCACAATTGCTCCAACAGAAGTTGCAATTGTTTCGTGTGCTCCGTTTTTTAGCGATAGTTGAAACCGATACACAGGTGTAAATCCAAATGGTCTAAAAGCAATATAATATGTTTCTTCATCTTTGATGCTATCGGCAAAAATACTTCCTTCCGTAAATAACAAATTAAACTCAACGTTTTTCTCGTAATTAGAATTCGCGGTAAATAATCCATTCGCGGTAAATAAATCAACACCACCTTTACATAAACTGAGGTAAGTATCTTTTAAAATATTTGCCCCTGTCGTGCTCCCCTGCGTTGATTTGCCGTGGAGGGTGAGGGATTCCAGCCCACGATTCCCCTTTGAATTTTCCAAGAGGGCGGGGTTGCCGGTAACGACCGTGAGCACAACGCTGTACGCATCGGCTACCAGCACCAAGAAATGCTCCTCTCGTGTCACAGGCGGAAAGACTTTCCCCTCTCCGCTGGCAATCGCCGCCCAGTAATATTCTAATCGTGTCACAGGCGCAGGGATGCTTCCGCCCCATACTCCTGCTACCTTTGCCATGTAATACTGCAATCTCGTGACGGGCTGCGGGGTATTGCCGGAATAATCCCCTGCCATAGTCGCAAGGTAATATTCGTCATTAGTCACAGGCTTGGGCGTCTTGCCCTCATATGTCCCTGCAATCTTCGCAAGATAATACTCTTCTCTGGTTATCGGTTCCATTACTCTCTCCTTATTAGCAGCAGCTTCGCGCCCTATATATGCGTCTTAACAGTCTCCTAATATCCAACATCTCTGTCTCTGTATATACACTCAAGACCTTTAATGCCATATACCTTCGTGTCTTTCGCCGTCTCTCCCATTCAATCATAACTTCATCGACTGCTCTTTCTATTTTTTCATAGACTTCCCGCAGCATTCTTACAATTTCTTTGACCGCGTTTTCTACATTTTTCAAAGAATCAAAGAGTTCATTCCAGCGATTCTCAACGCGTCCGATGTCTCCGATCCCCTGTCCTACAATCGCAAAATCCATGCTTATTCCTCCCCGAACAGCCCCGTTTCCTTTGGCTGGGCTTCCGTCACCATTGCCTTCGCATCGTCCTCTGTCATGCCCTCAAATTTGACGAAATACATCCACGCGGGCACCTTTCCTTGTGCGACATAGCTCCACCAGCGTGCCCGATCCTCCTCGCGGTTGTATGTGATGTCCCCGAAGTCGTATACCACTTCATAAACCCCGACAGGGGCAAGCGCGTACAAATCTGCATACACCGACATGGCATATATTGCATCATTTAGGCAACTTTCCAACTTGTCCCGCACATCCTTGATAAACTGGATGGTTCGCTGCTGCTCCGCTTCCACGCCTGTCGCCGTTTGGATGCCGCTCGCTTCGTTAAAGACAAAATAGCCGTTCGAGAACCCGCATTTATACCCTATCTGGGACAGGAGAGCATTGATTCCGTCAAGGCGTGTGGCTGTATTGAGCTGCGGCGTAATCTCCTGGTAAAACTCTTCCGGGCTGTTGCCAAACACATTTTTTACATAATGCGGTAGCTTAACGTCGGGGATGCGCCCATTAAGATTCGTCCCGCTGTCAAACATCAGCCTGTCATCTGCAAGGATGATCTTCTCGCTGTCATATATCTCACCGGCGTTCCGGCTGTATGCGATGTCCAGGTCTTTCATTTCTTCGATGGCTTCTGCGTATATCGGCATTCCCAGCGGAGAGGAAAGATCTATGTTGTTTGCAGCAGGGGTGCGGAACACTCCGTACATGGGGGAATCAAGTCTTTCGTTCCCGCCCTTGAGAATCGGCGGCGTTTCCTCCAGCAGATCAGCCCACTTTGTCTGCTCCAGCGGGATAGGATCGCCGAGGGATTCGCTGCTCTTTGATACATATGCCCTGTTGGATATCACATACGGGTATATCACGCCCGCCTCCGTCCTCGTCTCGACAAACCTATGATACTCCAAGCGTGTATAAAACTTTTCGTTAGCCGCATAGCTGTCTTTAAACACAACGCCCGTTATATTCCCGTTATCGTCCTGCTCCGTCACGAAAAAGTCCAGAGGGGTAAACATATCAAGCCCGCCGCCATTAGGCTTTACAATGATCGTGCCATAAGCACAGCCATACTCTACCCAATGACGCATGCTATAATAGGCTTTATCAATCTGCTCCTGCAACCACGCCCCGCGTGCGCCGCCGTCAACCTGGATTTTAATCCCCAGCGTGACGAGCCGCGCCGTCTCGGAGCATACCGCCTTTGCAAAATTGATAGTCTTTATTCGATTATCTGCGTCTAACCAGTACGGCGTGCCGCGGTAGATGTTGGCACACTCTGCGACCTTTGCCATCATCTGCGCAGACGTGGTATCCTTTACCCTAAAATCTTTCTCAGCCTGCTTTTTAAATATCATATTAAACCACCTTTTGACTGTCTGTATAAGTCCCATTTCTGCAATCCCCTGTGCCGTGTATTCTTAGGCTGTGTTACCTCTGCGGTTAAATTTAGATTCAAATGCATAGCGTGTAGCATCGATCGAATGGTTATTTGCATCCGGATAACCACTGATGATGTTGCCGTCTTTGTCCCGGTCATATTCGTATTCGGTAAATTCGCGGAATACATTCGGTGTCCTGCGCTTGTCTATAACGATCTTTCTCCGCATCAGCCACTTCATTCCATATTCGACGCTACCGGGTCCTTTTATTGCCGGTCGCGCCGGAAGTCCCATGCTTCGGTAATCGTTAATAGATTTCGGTTCGGCGCTGTCGCAGGTTATGTGGTAGTCCGTATAACCTTTTTCTTTGATCCAGTTTGCTGTTATTTCATTTGATTCTTTATTGACGTAATGCTCGTCAATAAAATAAATCGTCTCGCTGTCCGCGTCATAGTAGCATCTTACAAACGCGTATGCGTCCGGGTACCAACCAAAGTCAACGCCCTGGTATATTGTATCCATCCGGGCTATTTCTTCATCGGTGATCTCACGCAGCTCCAGAAGCTCAAATATGTTTCCGCCTGTTCCAACTGCGTTCCCTAGATATTCATGGTCATAGGCTCTTGGATTCGTGAGCCTTAAGTGCTCTGCACTGTCAAAAAATTCATCTCCCAGCCACTCACGCGGCACACTCCTGTAGTCGCTTTTGTGGTTGTATGCCCGTCTATCCTCAATTTGCACATATTTATTCGCCCAGTTGTTACGATTGATCGGCGGATTAAACGTTTTAAACACGACATAATTATGACCGCCACGCAAAACTGACTGTTCCGCCATTCGGATCTCTTCTGGTCCCTTAAAGATGTCCAGCTCCTCGAACCAGAGATATTTAAAAAATCCTGTGGCTGCCTTAATGGATTTTGTCTTTTGTGCCTTATCCAGACCCCTAAAGATGATCTTTTGCCCTGTTGGCAGGTAGGTAAATTGCATCGGGTTTACATTGCCGCGCCAATAATCTGACACGCCCAGCGCATCTATCCCCCACTGGATCTGGTTATAAACAGAATCTCGCAGCATTGCGGAAAATTTATGGAATACTGCCGCGTTTGCCTCCGGGTTTTGCATCATGCCAAGCGGGAGCTCTACAGACACAAAAGAGGACTTTCCTGATCCTCGTCCTCCGTAAAGGTTATAGTACTCGTGCCGTCCTTCTTTTATGTCCTTATGCACTTTGTAAAAAGCCGGAGCAATTAAGTCTGTAAGCTTTATCCTTGCTGCCTGCTGTACTTCCATTTAGTCTTCCTGCTTTTCTGTTTCCGTGTCTGGGATATCGTCAATAATCGTGACCTTCCCGGATGCCTCGACCTCCATCTGGTCACGCTGTCCTAACCACTGCTTGCCTAACCAAATAGCCATTGTCGGATTCGTCTCTGCATGTTTGAACTGGAGTCTTCGCAGGCTTGCTTTGCCCTTCTGGCTCTTTTTTTTATAAGTCTCCGCAAATCCCTCTTTGTACGTCCTCACGCACCATCTTTCAATCGTGTCCTCGCTGCATCCGATAACTGCCGCAATCTCCGCAAGTGTGCATTGAATCGAACATAAGTTCTCGAATACTTTTTGATCAATTGGTATTCTTTTCCGTCCGCCCTTGTTTGCATTATCAGACATATATACTACCTCTTTTTTATTTATTGTTTGTTTTCAGTTAAATGCTCATCTTCTGCCTGACATTTTTTAAGATGATCTCATTGTTATCCCCAATAAAAATTTGTAACGGATCTGATTCTTGGATGTTCAACCTTCTCCGTACATACCTTGGAATTCTTATTCTTCCATGATCATCTAATATATACACTCTTCCTATTGCTTCCATTTCTCCTCCCGGGTTATTCTGCTATGCAAAAACATTATTTATTTAATAAAACAGCTTTTGCCCCTGTAAACTTTTCCCATCTGTCGACAATAACATCCACATACCGTGGGTCGTATTCCATAGAATAGCCGCGCCGTCCATTCTGTTCGCATGCCATAATGGTTGTCCCTGATCCGCCGAATAAGTCTAAGACTACATCCCCACCCTTTGTGTTATTCTTTATCTGGTAATCAAACAACGGGATCGGTTTCATAGTCGGGTGCATGTCATTTCGTGTGGGCTTGTCAAAATTGATTACTGTTGTCTGCTTTCTGTCTGAAGCCCACAGATGCCCAGCTCCTTCTTTCCAGCCATACAGGCACGGCTCGTGCTTCCATTGGTAGTCTTGCCGTCCCATCACCATGCTATTTTTGTTCCAGATAAGACACTGCCTTACAGTCCAGCCAGCATCAAAGCACGCCCCCCGGAAATTATATCCCTCACTGTCCGCATGCCAAATGTAAAAGACCGCGCCCGGCTTCATAACCATGTCGGCGTTGCTAAAAGCATCTGTCAAAAACTGCCTAAAATTATCGTTGCCCATCTGGTCATTTTTAATTTTAAGCTTGTCTTTGGTCTTCCCCTCATAGTTTACGTTGTATGGCGGGTCAGTGAGCAGCATGTCTGCTTGCTCCCCCCCCCATCAGTTTTTCTACGTCTTCCAGCACCGTGCTATCACCGCACATCAGCCTATTATTGCCCAACTGATAAATGTCGCCCAGTTTAGATTTCGGCTCTGCAGGTAACTCTACCTCAAATTCATCCTCAACAGCTTCCTCGGCATCGTCCTGCAATGCATCCTCGAATCCAAACAATTCCATGTCAAGGTCGATAATATCGTCAAGTTCCGCATTCAGCAGGTCAAAATCCCATTCAGCTTTTTCAGCTACTTTGTTATCTGCCAGCCGGAACGCCTTTATCTGCTCATCTGTCAGGTCGTCAGCAATTATGCACGGCACTTCACTCATTTTAAGCTTTTTTGCAGCTTTATATCTTGTATGCCCTGCAACAATAACATTGTTTTTATCGATCACGATCGGAACCTTAAACCCGAACTCTTTGATGGATTCGGCAACGTATTTAACAGCATCATCGTTCTTTCTCGGGTTATTCTCGTATGGTTTTAAGTCTTTCAGTGCGATGTTAATTATATCCATGTTTCATGCTCCTATTCCCTCTGATTTTACCATTTCTTTCTGTTCACTTTGTACCCGATTCATGCTTACATCCATCATGTGGTAAAAAAAGCCGCTGGTAACCGTAAAAATCTGTCCTGCTCTTCGCTGTAAAATTGGCTGGTAGAAATTTTGATTACGAGCCCCGTTGACAGTATGGCGCGCTGAAGCTTTTTCATGACGGCATTACAATTCATATCACACCCCCATACAGTTATTATTCTATTTTACCATTCTCGTTTCCTGATCCGCGTACCCCTTTTACACAATTGCATGTCCTTCCAGTATCATATAGCTGTTGTATAGATATATCGTTTTCCTGCGATACCCATAAAAATCTTTCCTCCCGATAGGGATGTTGCATATCTTTGAGATGTTGTCATACCCCAGCCCTGATGTCAGGCTAAAAAACAGATATTGCGCCAACTCTGCATATGCGCTTTCCGCAGCCAGAAGCAGCAGTTCCAATTCCCTACCCTTTGCGTTTTTGCACTTGTCTTCTATTTTTTTTACCTCATTGTATGTCAGACCGTAACCATTAAAGTATGTGTCCCTTGTTCCCACATTCCCCACCTTCTTTCTTTTTGCTTTATTTTTTTGTTACCTTATCCAACTCCCGCAGGATATATCTGTGCAGACAGAGGGAACCAGCACACAAGCTGGCGCGCCGGATCCGACCGGTTAGGTGTAATTCTGCGGCTTCCCCTCTGTATTTTTGTTAAATATCAGTTTACTTTTCTTACTCCTTTAAATCCTCATTTTCCCAATCAAGTTTCTGACCGCAATCAGCGCAATAATATCCTCTTACGTCATCAATTCCTACAATTCCGCAGCATGATGGACAAATAAAAATATCACCGGTCAATTTATCTGTATTTCCTCCGAGCAGTGGTTTCTTAGGTATTTGCTTTTCACAGGCCAAAATTGCACTCTGCAGAATAACAATATTCCTTTTCCCCGCATCACTTTTAGAAAACCCTGAATTGGTAATTACATCAATCCGATGTTCACACTCCTTTATGTGTTTCTCTATTTCAGTCATTGTTCCTCCTTCAAATCCTCACTCTGTTTCCAACACATTCAGTATCTTTTCCACTGCCTTGTCCCAGAACAGGTTTGCAAATTCTCCAACCGTACTGAACTGGTCGTCTCCATCAAAAAGACTTACTTCGTCACCATACGGACTTGCTGTCCCAATTTCTGTCAGAGTTTCGTATACCAAATCATCGACGGTTTCCTGTGTTCCTGCGTACTCACATCCCCTGTCCAGAAACTCTTGCAGATTCTCAATAGTTTTTTTTGGAATTTTTGCCATAATAATCCTTTCCGGCTACTCGCCTAAATACTCGCTTTTTGTTTTTATAAAATAAAACGAATCAATCACACATTCCAAAGAAAATCATAGCCAATACCCCAGCAAAACCTGAGAGTATTAACACATCTCCCATGCTTCTGGCGGAGTCCATACTCCCCGCCAGAATAAATAATATCAGGCAAGCCGTAGCGGCTATTATGCCCAACAGCCCTAAGACATCATTTTCGTCCATTTTCTTATCCCTTTTTAATCGTCAGATTTTCTCGATCACTTTCCGATACAGCTCTCTGTATTCTTCCAGTAGTGCTTCGGCTTTTTCTGCCCGTATCATCAGCTCCTGCACCTCCGCATCGCACTCTTTTTCTGTCTTTGTCGGAACTGCGGCACTAGGAGCTTCCACAGGCACTTGCCGGATTACTTCTTTTTCTACTATCTGCGGTTCGATTCCAATCGACGCCGCAAGCTTATTTTTCACATCCGCAAGCTGCTCGTCTGACACTGTTCGAAGGTATTCTTCAAAATTCCGGTATGGTACATAATACATTTTGTCGCTGGACCCGTACCGCAACCCCTCGCAGTTTACCTCGATGTCTGTGTGTACGCCCTCTTCCGCTAAGTGAATTACATACGCCATTGCCCCGTGGTCTGCTACCACCAGCACAATCTTCTCTGTCCCTGTGACAGTTCGTGTTCTCCAAACCTCTCCGGTTTTATTTTCTGTTCCCATATTCTTGTCCTCCTGCAGCTTCCTGCGCTTTATTCTCTCTTCTCTTGCTACCGCGATGATTGCCCGGCAGGCTGTTTCATCGCGGTAGCCCTCTGCGTTTTTATACATTCCTTTACTCCAATTATTATGCAAAACGCATCTGTCCAGACTCATCGTCGGTAACAAACTCTAACGTTTACGGCAACATCTCCGGGAAATCCTCAAAGCTCATCTGCCCTGCTACATTGTCATCTTCCATCCACCACCGGAATACCTCTTCGCCAGTCTTCCATTTTGGATTTTTCCCAGATGCTCTCATCTTATCAAGCATTTCCGAAAAGGCTTTGATATACTTTTTCTTGAACCCCGGGAAATCTGCGAACTCTTTCCAGCGTCCCTTCCCCGCCATCGGACAACCAACACATCCTACACGATGATAACCACAATCATATAAATGGTTATATTCTATTCCGTTCCCCCTTATAAAATCCCACACATCGGAATCTGACCACGATATAATAGGATTTACAGCCACCTTCCCTTTCTGACGACAGTGGTCGATTATATCTCTGCTTGCATCGTTGTCATTCGCCAGCATGACTCTATCTGTTTTTATGCTATCACTTGCCTTCTTTGTAATAGTTTCCACTTCGTTTCGTGTTGCCCGCTCCCAGCTCTCTGCCCATCCATCCGGCTCCGCTCTCATAATCTCGTAGCCGTCTTTTGCCTTTACGCCGTGGTATACGCGGCTGGCTATGGTCTCGCGGGACATGCCCAGCAAATACATAAGCTCTTTTGCTTTGTACCGTCCCTGGTACTCATCGTTCTTGTACAGGTCGTACAAGATTATCTTTCGTCCCATTCCGTTTTCCTCTCTTCCTGCACCACTGAGGACTGTTTGAAACCTTCTGCTCAATCAGTCTCATATCTGTGATGCACAGCCGCCGGTATCCGTCCTGTTTCTCCTTGCGGACCAGTACGCATGATTCGCAGCCATCGCAGTGCGGCAGCGTTGCTTTTATCCTGCTCCTGTAGTCCCGCTGCTTCTGCTGGTATGCTTCTGGATCCGCTTGCCTACGTCTGCGTTTTAGCAGCGCCGTTATGTCGGAAGCCGACATGATGCAATCTGGATGCTGGCAGGCCTCACAGTCCGGATAGGCACAATCTTTTGTTGCTCTCATGTCCGCCTCACTTTCCAAGCAGGGCAGCTTCCAGGCTGTCCATGTCGTAGTCGTGTTTCATAAACTGGTTATACTGGTCAACGCTGGTCTGCTGTCGCTTTGGCGGCTTCGGCTTCTTGTACTTTCCAGGCAGATACTCATCAAATTTCAGCTTCCGCAGGAAATTTTCAGCGTTCAACACATACTGCTGCTGCGTCCCGCGTATCTGGCAGGCTTCGGCGTAGTTTCTGGCTGCCTGTACAAGTTCGTCAGCACCTACACCCATCCGCAGGGTGTTTAAGTATTCCACAGCCACTCCCGGCAGGTCTGCCCCTGCTTTCGGGTACGCTGCAACAAAGTCCTCAAACCGCTCTGGTTCCTCGCGCGATATTGTTTTGGATTCGTATTCGGATTGGATTGGATTACGGGGACTATTGCAATCGTTCGATATCATCTGATTGCAATTGATACCAGATGATATCAGATTCTCACAGTTGCTATCTTCCGCTGGATATTTGCTTTTTTTCGCTCTCACTTGCTGGTGATCTCCCCAAGTTGCCATGTGTAAGTACGGTCGTCCCTGAACGTAATATTCTCGGACCAAGCCCACAGACGTCAACTTCTGCAGGGCATCAGCAATCGTCTTATTTGTAATATCCTTTAGCGGAAAGCATGTCCCGCGGATAATCGCAGGTCTTCCGTCAAATCTTCCATAATCGTCACACGCTACGATTAAGCGGTAGAACAGGACTTCTTCAAACCAGCTTAGCTGATCGATCGTATCTGATCGGCAGATACTTTCTTTTAAAATCCTGTTTGGCATCTTATCCGCCTCCATTCAGGCTCGCAAGCCATTCATCCATTGTGATCTGGTTCTTTTCCAACTCATTTTCGCGTGGCTTCTTATCTTTTCGCAGATATCGTTTCGCTGCATCCACATTCATGCGATTCTCCGCAGTTCGGGAACTTTCTATTGCCATCCAATTTCGAACCAGATTCTTTTCATCTTCCGCCGGTCTAAAATACCCTTTACCATCCTGCAGATTGATAATCAGCTCCGCATCGCAGTCGTTTTTATTTACTTCTGCGATCAGCCGCCGCACCATCCGATCACTCATGTGCGTTGTGGTCTGCAGCCAGCGTCTGGAAACAGCATTTTTATGCCCGGTCGGGATGTAATCTAAAATATTCATGATCTTTCTCCAGTTAGGGATGCGCCGCTTGCCCACGGCGCTGGGGTAACAGGAGGTACCCGTCACAGCCGTGATATATACTCCCCAACAAGTCCCGAATCAGTAGTTTCTTTTAGCTTTCGCCGGGTGTTGCAACCCTGATTTCCTCTATTTCCACGCGGATATATGGTTCACCGTCCGTGTAAATAAAGTCATGTGTAAAATTCAGAACGTATTTCGGGTTATCGTCTGGAATCACTCCGCAATCTCGAAGAGCGTCCTCGATAAATTTGTCTGCAAGACCAAAGATATTCCCCCGGTCCCGCTTGATGCCTTTCTTCGGCTCTGCGAACGTATAGTGCAAGATAACCGGCTCTGACGTTTTCCATCGCTTTAAATCCCGTCGGATCGCATTTGCAGCAATCATCACATACTGTCTTTTCAACCGCCCGCCTGCTTTCGGATTTTTCCCGATTTCAGTCAGGTAATTGTTTAAACTCGGGAATGTCCTGTCTCCGAAAAATCGTCCTCTGATCGTAAATTCCTTTCTCATAAAAACGACCTCCCGTACCGCATTCGGAACGATTCCCGCGCATCCGACTTGCTCATCCCATCGGCGCACCGATCACGCTCATATGCCATCTGCCCAAGCATCTTTGATAGTTTTTCAGCCATCGGATTGTCATGTATCCGCGTTTCTTTTTTTCCTGTTACATGGCATTCATTACAGGCGGTTACTTTCAACCCATCTTCCTCTGCCAACTGCCGGATACCGCGTCCAAAGATCAAGTGATGCTCTGTATTGCATGGTTTTCCGCAGAAAACGCAATATCCGGAAAATCTCTCATCTGTCAGTGTAGATTTCATATCATTCCCCCAGAATCAAATCTTCCATGCGGATCGGCTTCAAAAGCACTTCCGTCTTTTTACAGTAATCACACATCCCGCAGCGCATCGGTTCGGCTTCTCCGTTCTTTACCGCAAGGACCGTTGGTAAATTCATCGCCACTTCGTTCAGCGCGTGATCAAGGCTCATCTGATCGATATAGATCACTTTGATTTCCGGGCTGTCCTCTTTCGTGACAGCTGATATGTAACAAGGCAGCTTCTTCCCTGTGTTGATCTCAACGATCTTCTGGTATACGGCAAGCTGGATTGTATAACCCCAGTATTCAATAAATGACGCATACCCATAATCTTGCACTTTCCACATCTTATGAATGTTTGCGGAAGTTTTCAGGTCAACGATTGCTTCTCCTGCGATGTAACTGTCCATCTTGATCTTCCAATCGCAGCCGAGCAAGTGCCCCGTCATAATTACCTGCTTTTCCCCGCTCATCGTTTTCATGAAAAGTGGATCGGCAAGGCATCGCTGGATCATCACATCCGCCTGTCTGTACTTTGCAAGCAACCGCCGTTCCTTACCACGTGTGAATATCTCCGGATGTTCTTCAATGAACTGTCCCTGTGTTCCCTCGAAAAAGCTGTCAACGTAGCTACCCACCAGCATCGCATCTGTTGTCGGGTCGTTCCACTCGCCTTTCAGTTTTGCCATCGCATGGGCTTCGCATCCGATAATCCCCATATGTCCACAGAAATCAAGGTACTGATGCACGGACATATACGCAATGTCTGCATCCCTGCTGTAATAGTTTTCCGGCGTCAACACAAAATCACTCATGTTGCACCTCGCTGTCTGTCACACGAAACTCCAGATCATCCGACCCATCCGCCGCAAAAGCGTCTACAAGCTCATCACTCTTCGGCGCTGTCACTGTATTCACATCCATCAGGCTTCCATCTTCCCATGCTTTTTCAGCTTCAACGCTTTCAAAGTCTGTATCAATATGCTTACATAACCGCCGCAGGACTGTTTTCTTTGCCATTTCATCCCAACTGCATTTCCAAGCTTTTGACTGTGTCGCTTTGCTGTAATTCGCCCGAACATTGTTTACATCGTCCTTCGACATAATCTCGTAATCCAACCCGCCATCTTTGTACAGTACTACTGAAAAAACGCCTACGATTTCGCCTGTATTAAACGGCAGCGGTTTGAAATCAATACTCGGCTTCCCGTGTTCGATTACTTCTGAAAAAAAATCCCCGTCCCGTACAACTCGTGCATACACATCCTGAATTGGTCGGATGCTGTACCGCTTTACGAATTTTACTTCGCCTTTGTAATCTGTCTGGAAATTCACGCTGTTCCCGTATGGAATCAGGTAACATTCTTTCCGGAAAAAATCCAACCCCAGGTATGCACCTTTCAGCAGCCCAAGCTGCAGCTCCGCCGGATTTACTCTTGCAAGTTCTGGCTTCTCATTCATCACTGCAAGGCAATTTTGGACAAATCTCTGTCGATTAAAATCCTTCGGGAGTGCATCCTCCACTTGTATCAGCTTGTCCGTAAGCTTTTCTGAAAAGCTCTTTACTATTTCATTCGCCATTTCTGCTTATCCTCCAGTTCCCTGAATAAAACCATTCTTCCAAACTCCCTATGATCTCAGAAAATTTATCCTGACTGATATTCACACCGAAGATCGGCAGAAAATCCCGTATGAACTGCTCCGCTGTTTCTTTATCCCCCACAATGCGCTCTGCTGCATAGCCAAGTGCATCCAATGTGTTTACCTTTTTGCCCCGTTCGGGCCCGATACCGATATACATGTCTTATTCCTCCGTCGGCGGAGTTGAAGCCGCTCCGGCATCCAGATCAATTCCCAGAATCTTTGCAACCACTTCCCGCGAGATATATACGACTTCTTTCTGTGTGAAGATAGTCAACACACGCATCCTTGCTTCGGTTGCGATCAGTTGTTCATACCGTTCCAGCGGCACTGTAACCATATTTTTTTCTGTATCCATTGCTTTTCCTCCATTTTCTGTTTATAATTAAGAAAGGATTATTTTATATAACCCCTTCCGATGCAGAGCCTATCCGCCAAGATCACAGCTCTGCATCATTTTTTTTGACCATTTCCCGCGCGCCGATCAGAAACGCTGCCGCTGCAGTACCCGCCAGCGTCGCCGGGAACCACTGCAGGTCTGTTGTCTCCCACAGGATCATTGCCGCTGTCAGGCAGTTTGTCGCAATTCCGAACATTAAATCTTCCATAGCTTGTTCACCTTACTTTCTTTCTCTCCCGAACATCTGTAAGATCTCGTCATCCGTAAAATGTAATACTCTGTCAAGCGCCCAGATCTCTCCCAACCGGATTGTTTCGCCCTCTGCTTTCCGCTTTACGAGGGTGTATCTGTTTATGATGTTCCGGCGGTCGAGGTCTATCCCGGTCATTCCGCTGCGGGCTAATCCAATGTTAATAACCCGCCGCACAGCTTCCTTGCGGTCTGCGTACATCCCAAGTGCTTTTGTTTTCGGCATCTCTTTCACCTCCACATCCAATATAGATTTGATAAAATCAGCGCGGCCATCGTGATTTCCCACGCTATGCGCCATCTCTTTGTCTCCTGCTTTGCTTCTTCGATGATCTCTACTGCAAAGCTGTCTTCTCTTTCGTTAATGTCCATACCTCCTGTCTCTTGTTTCCTGCTTGTCCCCGTCCTATACTGTACTCACAGGCTCCCGCCAGAGCCGAGTACATAGAAAGGAGCGTTCAGACGTTGGAATTATCATCGAGACTCTATCATTGCCATAAAATCAACAAAAACGTAACTATTCTTGAGGATTACGAGATTGTTGAAGGCAAGAAGCGCCTAGTGCGTTGCTCATGTCCATATCATGAATACAAGGATAAGAAGCCGCACTGTGATGGGAATACGGAGTTTGGTTTTCCGTGCAGTTATGCAAAAAGTCAATAACCAAACTAACAAGCTCATCACATCTCTCGCTTGGAGATAGGTAACAATAAAGCCGTAAGTCGCATTTGCAGCAATCCCCAGACATATCTTTGCAGTGCTTGCTGACGGCTTTATTAAATTCCACTGCGTTCATCATTCGCTTTCTCACCTCCCCTCTTCGCCGCTTACTGCTTTTTCTTTTTTCGCAGAAGCTTTGGCATTCCTTTTCACGCCTGCTTTGCTTGCCAGCGCTTCGGCGTATCCCAGAAAATATCCTTTATCTCTTTCGGACATATTAGGGAGCGCCTTGCCGATCGTGACGATTATGTCCTTTTCTTTTTCGCTCAATGCTCAACCTCCTTGTTTGTTTTGTTAAGCACATTATAACGGTTTTTTATGTGCTTGTCAATACATTTTTAGAATAATTTTGTGCTTTACAAACGTTTCATTATGGTATATAATTACTCTTGCAAGGAGGTGAATTTAATGAATATAGGCGAGCGGATTCGTTATTTAAGAAAAGATATATTGCATATAACGCAAGAAGCATTAGGAGAGCCATTAGGTCTTTCCAGGGCAAATATCGCAAATATAGAATCAGGGAGAATTTCAGTTACGGAACGCGTGATCAACGATATAAGTGAGAAATTTCATGTGAATGAAGAATGGCTTAGATATGAACGCGGAGAAATTATTCAGCCTTTAGAAAGAAGTCAAATCATAACTGACTTCGTGGGCGATTTAATAAAGGAAGAAGATTCGTTCAGGACACGCCTTATAGAAGCTTTAGCAAAGCTGGACGATACTGAATGGGAAGTTCTCGAGAAGCTTGCGGAAAGTTTGTCACACAAAAAAGGCTAGGGGTGTTATCCCCTAGCGCAAGATCTTTTTGCAGAAACGGTAAACCAATTCGAGCATTTTAATGTCATTTGAATTATTTACCATTTCGGCAATGAGTTTTTTGTAGTCCATCGTGCATCCCTCCCAACACGAACATTTGTTTGATTATATATTAACACAAGGTAATATATATTTCAACAGATGCGGGCAGGGAAACGCGATGAAGCGTCAAGCCTGCGCGACAAAAAACGACAGACTGCGCAGGTTTTGACAGAATGTTACACACGGTTATATCGCTGCGGCGATCAACAAACAAAATATCATATGAGGAGGATAAGAAAATGGCACTTATCAAATGCCCCGAATGCGGGAAAGAATACTCAGAAAAGGCAGCTACATGTCCAAACTGCGGAGCGCCAAACGATTTATTAAATGGGAGCCAGCAGAATTTGAACGACCAGCTCCAGACGAGCGATACCACAAAAAAAACAAACACAGGGTTGAGCATAGCTGCTTTTGTTGTTTCACTTTTTAGTTTAATATTTGCACCTTTATCCATAATCTCGATTATTTTAATTATAATCGACGCTGTTAAGAATAAAAACAAAAAGCGCAAGAAGGGGCTTTGGATTGCCGCACTTGTTATATCAATCATTATGATCATAACTCTTTTTGTTCCGAAATCGGGTAACAACGATGCAGAACAGCACACAGTTGTGCAAGAAAATTCAAATGGCGACGTATCAGAAGGAGCCGATCCAATCGAAGCGGAAACTAACATTCCGAAAGAATATATTGAGGTAACTGCGGATGACCTCGTTGATGCTCTGAACAGCAACGCGATGAAAGCACAGAATGATTACCTTGATAAATATCTGCAAATCACTGGAACATTAGGCACAATCGACAGCTCCGGGAAATATATCTCGATTGATTCGGAACAGTTTTCGTTGGCAACAATCCAATGTTACATGACTTCCGAGGCACAAAAAGAAGTGATTATGAATATGAAAAAGGGCGACCCTATCACAGTAAAAGGATATTGTAAAGATATGGGAGAAATCCTTGGATACCAGATAGATATTGAAGAAATAACAAATTAAAAAATAAAAAGCCCCGATGCTGGTAACACCGGGGTAATCAAGAAAACTATACAGCACATGAGGTGGTGGTATGTTTTCCCTCGCAAGAAAATTATACCACAGCCTCCTACACCTGCATAGGTGTATTTTTTATACCTAAAAGGAGGATTAACTATGGCAACAGCAAAAAAACTCCCGTCTGGATCATGGAGATGCCGTGTTTACGACTACACAGACGAAAACGGGAAAAAACACTATAAATCATTCACGTCTGACAATCCAAAGCCCGCAGGAAAGAGAGAGGCTGAGGCTGCCGCCGCTGCTTATGCAGTTTCAAAAAAAACTGCTGCTCCGCGTTCCTTAACTTTCCAGGCAGCCCTTGAGGCCTACATCGAAAAAAGGTCTGTCGTGCTGTCCCCTTCCAGCGTCCGGGAATATAAACGCGCCAGGAAAAATTATAAGGACTTGAAAGATATCCGAATAGATGACATAACCCAGGAGGATATCCAGAGGCATGTCAATGCGTTTACCGAAGGGCACTCCCCGAAGAGCGTCCGGGATAACCACGCTCTAATCAGTGCCGTATTAAGGGAGACGCGCCCCGATTTTGCACTGAACACCGTTCTCCCGCAGAAGATTCGACCGCAGCTCTATGTACCGACAGATGATGATATAAAAAAGGTTATGGAGGCAGCCAAAGGGACAGAAATGGAAATCCCAATCCTACTGGCAGCCTTCGGCCCCATGAGGCGCGGGGAAATCTGTGCGCTTGACCGAAGTGATATAGCTGGGACACGCGTCCATGTGCACCGCAACATGGTTCTAGATGAAAACAGAAAGTACATTATCAAATCCCCAAAATCATATGCTGGAGACCGTTTTATAGATTTTCCCTCCTTTATTACGGACCAGATTCCAAAAGGCAACGGCAGAGTGACGGAACTCAACCCGAATATGATCACCCAACGATTTAACCACGTCCTAAAGCATGCTGGAGTGCCGCACTTCCGATTCCACGATTGCCGGCATTACTGCGCGTCTATCATGCACGCAATCGGGGTTCCAGATGCTTATATTATGGAGCGCGGCGGCTGGGGGAATGATGGGACATTAAAAAACGTCTACCGCCATGCGATGGAAGACCAGCGCGAAAAGATGTCAAATAAGACCAACGGTCATTTTGACGCGATGTTCAATTCTCTGTAAGCGTGTCATATTTCGTGTCATACTGCTGTTCATTTTAATATTTTAACGTATATATATGTACCTTTAATAATATTACTATATATATGGGAAATGCTTTAAAAACGGCATCCCCGGCAGCTAAAGGAATATCGATGAATTGCGCAGACCAGTTCAAGTCTTGTCACTCCGACTAAAAGAACCTTGATCTCTCAAGGTTCTTTTTGCTTTGTGTCATATTTCGTGTCATACATAATCAAAAAATAAAAAGCCGGGAGGACTTTGAATGTCCTCTCGGCTTTTTGCTTTTATTCTGGTTTTTTCTTCACTCCAACATCTTAACCTTATGGACAATCCCATTTATTCCCATCGCCGCAAACTGCTGCTGGATGACCTCTGCCTGCGCGCGTGTCCAGACGTCTGCCACAGATACGGTATAAATCACTCCCGGCTCTTCCGCAGGCTGCGACCATGCTGCAGGATCACCATATGCCATGTCAAGGTCTACATCTCCCTTGATGCCTGGAATCTCTCCACAGCTCGTGTACTGCCATCCAGATATATCGCTGCCAACATCGGGCTTGTATTCCTGATCCGGCTCGTCATCAAACTGCATCGTGCGATAACCTTTGTAGTATCGAGCCACCCACAGCCGTGTCCCAGCAAACGCGTCAAAGTCCAGCCAGCGCTCCTTATAAACATACAGCCCGATATATAGCCCAAATCCGTAACCCGCCGTCGTGATGACTTCCTGTGCCGCTCTGATGCACTTTGTCAGTTTTTTAATGCCCAACGGATGCAACACATCTTTGTCCTCTACATCCCACCAGACCATTGTTCCGGTCAGCCCGTGAGACTGTAATAATTCTACGACCTGCTGAGCTTCTCCACGCGCCGTTTCCGGCGTGGCTGCGTAGGTGTACTTATATACAGACAATGGTATATTGTGCTTTCGGCAGCCTTCCAGATTTGCAGCAAACTGATGATCTTCCTTGCCCGATCGGCGCACACTGCGCAAGATTGCGAATGCAACTTTTGACGCTGCAACCTGTGCCCAGTCTATCACGCCTTGATTATCCGAAACGTCAATTCCTTTCCACATTTGCATTACCTCACAACAAAATTCTCCCACTTCTTGTATGCATCCACATACGTTTCCTGCTTGTCCCCATTATGCGTGATTTCGTAATACATACCGTCAGAAACAGTTGTGCTCAACAGCGCTTTATGGTTCTGAAGCGTCTTGCAGTACCAAACCACATATACATCATCCTGTGTAATCTGCTTCTGGTCGGTTTTGTCCGCATGGCTGTTGAAATAGTCAACGACAATCTGCTTACTCTTTTCTAAAAATTCTTTGCTTCCCATACTTTCAATCCTCCGTATCATGCAAACATCCAATCTTCCGCTAACATATCAGCCTGTGACGCAAGCCATCCCATCTGAACACCAGATGTCCCGATAAATGCAACAGCCATATTTCCAATAGCTTCATGCTCGCAGTTGACGATAGTTCCGTCCGCCGCCGTATAACTGATGTTCTTTGCGAGTGCAATGCACTGATTTTTCCCGTTCCAACCTGCTCTCTTAACTTTTATTCCACGTTTCATGTACTTGATTGCAGTACCAAAATCAAACATAGCCTCCCCACCGAGGACTGGAGTCTTCCCTTTTTCTGCAACTTCCCACTCATCAGAAAGAATATTCTCAATCGTATATTCCACTCGCTGAGTTTCCCTAATATCGAGTAAATCCTTCCCCGTCTCAGAGTCAATCTTTCTGCACTTCATCATGATCGTTTTCTTTTCTTCATCCCAATACCAATATCCGCCCCATGACGGAAGCTTTACAGGGATTCCTGTTTTCATAATTTTAAATGCGTCTGAAAATTTCATATTCTACCTCTTTCCTTTTAATAGGGCGACCGAAGCCGCCCCAGAATCACGCTTAACCCCGCGCCGGGAGATAATCGGATCACCTTATCCTTCCTGTACTTCTTTCCATACACTATCTGTTCCTACAGCTCCAGGCTCCCATACATTGTTATCGACAAGCGATTCCCAGACCTTACTGTTGTGTTTTACCTTATCGCCTTTTTTATATCCGTTTGTGCTTCCAGGCTGCTCCCAGTCCGGGATAACACCAGGATCAGGGATGAGTACCTTTGCAAACAGGGACGGTGCCGCTTCCGGGGTCCACTGCTCCTGTTTATCGTGGTCAGACAGGACATTGTACAGCACTTTATTATAAGTGCACCGCTGCCCTTTTGTCAGATGTGTTCCGTCCTTCAGTGCTTCCCATTCAGGGTACAGCGACGGCACGAGCAAAGCCTGTGCATCCGTGTTATCCACAGCGCTGATTTTAGCCTGCTCTAGCATTGCCAGGAGATTTTCTTTCGCTTTTTCCGTAAACATATCATTTGTCCTCCAAAATACCGTTGATTTCATTGATGCCGGACGTGATGCTGGAAACATCGTTTTCCAGCTTTGTGACTTTATCAGTCAGTCCATCCGGCAGCCCTGCTTCTTCAACTTTTTCCATATGCACCGTACATACAGCCACATGGGATTCCACAAACCCGCTTTCTGTGGTTGCGTCCTCCTGCTCGTAATTGATGGATGCTATCACGTCAGGCGTATATTCCATCCCCGCAAATCTTTTGAATCCTGCATACCCGCATATTAAGTCGAGCCCGATATAATATCGCATCACAGCCGTATTTGCAGCATCTGAAAACATATCTATAATATTTTTCACATCGCTGCTTTTTATAGAGATTTGTAATGATTTCCCGCTTTGGACAATTCCATCAATCTCCAATTCTTTCCCAGATTTAAATACGATTTTTCTCATATTCTTACCTCTTTTCTGTTAGTATTTTAGGTTTTTTCTACATATCCCCGTAAAAATACACTGTGCCGGTTAATCCTACCCCTCGGTTCTCAACAGAGTTTGCTGGTCCGTTTTGAGACTTATTGCCTGCACATCCGGTAATTGTAATAGTCCCAGTTGATGCATCATATCCCAAGGCAGGTGAACAAGTGGCAACAGGATCATAAGCTGCCCTACCTCCATAGTCGCTATCTCTATGCGAGCTTGATGTTGTGGCATTTGTAACTACAAAAGCAAAATCCTCTGCAGTCAATTTTTCATAGCCGGATATCTGCCTGGCAACAGAAAACGATCCATTTCCAACCCCTGATTTAATAACATGCCGATCTGTCTTACCCAATTTTTTTGTTACTGTATCAGCACCAGTGGAGTATGTAATATAAACCCCGTCCTCTCTAGCGTCCATGCCTTTGATCGCACCATTGTCGTTGAGTGAATCAATATTGGTCTTTGCATTCGCAAATCCGTTTGCGATTCGCTGTTCTAGGTCGTTCATGTTTTTAGTGTTAAACGCATCGCCCTCCTGCGATACCTGCCCCTCACTGCGGGAAACGTCATACGTTGTTGATTCTCCGTTTGCAACGTTTCTCAGAAGCCGACGTCCTGCAAATTCCACAAGGCGGGCTTTCCATTCTTTCGGAGTAAACCACGTTTCTGCCATTATAAAATCCCTATTCCTTCCCCGGCGTAGATTTCATCGCCGCAATAATAATAACTGCCCATAACTCTGTCATAGACATATTTGACATCGTGCAAGATCCGTTCTATGGCGTTCCATTTTTGATAAGTAGTCAGCGGCGGGTCTGGTGTGGCAGGTGTATCTTTCAGAGCACTCCACGCTTCACGGATCCGCTGCACGTTGTCGCGGATCCGTTTAAAATCACTTGCTCGCGGAATCTGATCAGCTCCCCACATCTTTACCGTCACGCTTACCGCCAAAGCCTCAGCGATCTCACGGATGTTACTTTCGATCCGGTTCAAATCCGCTGCATTCAAAGCTCCCTTCATTCCGGCAGCCCATTCCCTTTTTTCTTCTTCGGAGATTGTCCCTGCAGCGTATTTATCATTCAAAGCCTTTACCCGTTCAACGTCCGCCTGCGTTCGGTCATACACCCATTCCATCAGACAATCCCTACCTCCTCATCAGCATACAGCTCGCCGGAATAATACTCTTCTGATGTTATTTTATAATATCCACGACATTTTGCCGTACCCACAAATCCACCTGTAAGGTCAACACTAAGTGATTCTATACAGGCAACAAAATTTCCGTGCATTTTCAAGGTATTTTCAACCTCCGCCCAGTCCCCCGCTTTTTCCTCTGCGGACAAATGACGTGTCTGGATGATCTGCTGGAGTTGGTAATAATCCAGGATATTGTCAGCAACCTTATTTGCGCTTTCGTAATTCAAAAGCGTTCCGGAAAATGTTTTCGTGTTCCGCACTTCACCTGACTTTATATGCTCGATTCTGGACAGTGTAGCCAGCTCTGTACCAACATATTTGTGCCCCGTGATCGTGACCTCTGCACGTGCGTTTCCCGCGATTTCCAGCACAACATAGTACGGCATTTGTTTGACAATCCTCCCCGCAGATGCGCTCATGTTCACTGCCGGGCTTGTGAGCTGAATTGTATGTATCCCCGGATCGTATGTGCCTTTCGTAATCTCGCTTTCCGCCGCGTCCAACACCCACGTTTTATATTTTACGCTTACGTCTGACACATAAGGATCTGCCTTTAACGTCGTGGAAAATTTCCGGCTGCGCGGAATCGTTGTCGATATTTTTCTGGTCGATTTTCGTATTTCGATTCCAGACCGGCGGGATGTGTTCATAATCGCAGCGCAAGCGAACAATACCTCACGCAGAGCTTTTTGACAGGTCTGGATTTTAAGCGTGCCATACAGCGGCGTTTGCGCCACCTCTTCCTCAACCGTATAATCTTCAATCCCTGCCGCTGTCATAATCTCTTCGATCACACTTCCCGCCGTTTCTCCGGCGTATATCCGCCCGTCTTTAAAATCCACATTAGCAAGCATCCCTTTGTAGTCGATCGCCGATATTTGGGTGACATTTTTGGTGGTACTGTTGGATTCCATAAAAAACACGCCCAGCGGCATCTTCACGCCGTCAACGATTTCGTATGGCAACATTCTTTGCTTTTTCTGCAATGTTTTGTGCAACCCGTTAATGTTTCCAACATTAAAATCATCATCAGTGTCAACAAAGTCAAACGTGAGTTTGTCCGTTTTAATCTGATTACTGATAGGATCTGTGTCATTTATAAGTTTCGCGCTTTTTATGACATCGGGACCCCAGATAAACGTTGTGCCATACTCGAGATAGTTTAACTTTACATTGTGCCACGGTAGGGCACGTACAAATCGGATTTCAATGCGTCCGTATTCCTCCACCTGGTTTTCGGCAAAATAATTCAGTTTGTCCGGAAAGAAACGTTTTTGCGATTTATATGTACCGCCGAGGTCGTACCATGTCACTTCCATCTCCAGCGGGAATGTTTCCGAAAAATGAAAAGTCAGCCCGATAGAGGTATGATTTTCGGTAAAATCTATTCTGATTACAGGCTGTTTTGTGAAAATTCCATCTGCGCCCGCTTGCACATCCGAAAAAAATGGGATGTCCGTCGGCGTGTCTGGCATTTCGCTAAGACTCCCATCCAACACGAAAAAATTATGTTCCAGTGTAGCGTATTTGGGCGGGCTGCCTTTTGACTTAAACAGCCCCATATCCCCAAAAGCGGCATTGCTCTCTGTGCTTTCTTTTGCATCAGGCAGAGCAGTCGTGTCATACAGATTGTATTCGACATAAAATTCTGTTTTCATCACGGTCTCCTTGCCGGTTCTTTCGCCGTAAACTTGCAGGTAAACCCTTTATAATCAGCGCTATCCTGTGTTATCTTCTCGTATTCATCAGAGACGCTGGATATATAAGCAGTGTATTCGTAATAACCAGGATCTGACGGCAGCGAAATAACATGGAATGGGACGGGCTCTGTAACCTTATCCCAGAAACGTTTATATACGCCATCCGGGAACGAGCTGCTCTTCCCGACCGACATTGTGTAATTAAAATACACGCCTATCAATTCACGCTGGAGCTCTCCCGTTTCAACTCTTTCGGCGAATTTGTCGAGGAAATCCGCGTTTCTTTTTATGGACACGATGGGGATGTTAAAATACTCCCCATCTATGTATATGCCGCGTGTAAAAATCATCCTCCGATCACCTCCAGATCATATCCTTGCCTGCTTGCTTCCGATAAGAAATCCTGCAGTGTAGCTTGCGCCAGATCTACCCCGTTTACCTGCAAGACAATTTTCGCCGTTCTAAATCCGCCGCCGCTCTCTGCCATTACCTCCGATACAGCTTGTTTGATTGTGCCTATCGGCGCTTCGATGTTGGTCTGCCCTGCCCGCTGGTCGCCCAGAATCGCCAGGAACGGGTTGCCGCCACGGATTACCGAGCCAGATGCAAGCGCCGGGATATCCCGCATGGTACGAGATGCAAAGCTTTCGTTTATGGCATACGGCTGCGTGGACATTGTTCGCGTATGCGATGATCCTCCACCAGTAAATATTCCGCCGAATATCTCCCCCACTTTTTCAAATCCACTTGCAAAAAAGTCTTTAACCGCCGAGATTGCAGCACGAATTTTATCTGTAAAATTCTGAATCAAATCAATAACCGGCTTGATAGTTTCTTCGACTTTGGATTTCACAGCTTCAAAAACTGTTTTTACACTCGTTTTGAAGTCATCAAATTTCTTGATAATCTCCGTCGATTTTTCCTTGACTTTGTTCATCTTTTCTTCAAATGTGCTTCTTACTTTTTCCCAAATCTCCACCGCTTTATCACGGATTTCTCCCCAGATTTCAAGGAAAAATTCTTTGATCGGTGTCCAAATTACCCCTGCAGTCTCTTTGATGGATTCCCAGGTTTCCGCGAAAAATAATTTGATATTTTCCCACACCGGCAATATATTTTCCAAAATTTCTGTCCAAAACTCATCCCACCATATCTTAAACTCGCTCCACTTTAACGAGGCATTTTCTGTGATTTCTGTAAATTTTTCGCCCAAGAATGTGCCAGCAGCTTCACAGAAATTAGAAAGGGATTCCATCATACCGTCAAATGCTTCAGATGCAATTTGAGCCATTTTTCTAGCTACTATAGTAATATCCCATGTTGACGGATCTGTTATTTTCCTCTGACGGGTCAAGTATTCTTCTGCCTTTGTCCCTAATTCCTCATAAGTCTTTCCAGCTTCATCACGAGCTTTTCGATTGTTTTCCTGCCATTTTGTAAACTCTTCATCATTTCCGCCAAGAGCTGCATATGCTGTATGAATCAAGCCGTTCAGTGTCTCTGAAATGATGTCGCCCACATCCTTCAAAAGCGTTGCCCAATCAATTCCTACCAAAAAGTCGCGGATTGCAATACCAACTTCATCCCATTCGATTTCTTCCAATCCCGCCTTTATCATTTCGAGAATAGATGTAGCTACTTTTGAAAACGCCTCGCCTGCCGCTTTCCAGTCAATATTTTTTACAGTTTTGGAAATCTGTTGACCTATATTGGCTCCAATAGCCTCCCAGTCTGCGGTTGAAAAAAATGTGTACACGGTATCGACAAACGTATTGACTAAATTAGATATTGTATTTGAAACATTGTCCCAGTTAAACCAATCTGTAAACGAATTGATCGCATCTGCCAGCCCTTTAGCTCCTGTCACAAAGGTGTCATAAATAACATCCCAATCAATGCTTTCAAAAAAACCATTCAAGGTATCTGCAATAAAAGCACCTATCGAATCCCAGTGAATTGTATGCACAAATTCATTCAAGAACTCAAATGCGGTGTTGATAGCCTGTGCAAGCGTTGTACCAATCGAGTATCCAAGACCTTCAACCTCAATAAATCCGTTGATAAAGGTTGCTATACTGTGAGCAATTCTCCGAGCAGATTCTTTGATATCATCCCACGGGATATTATCCAGAGCTTCTTTCAGCTTTTCCCCCAAGAACTTACCAAGCTCATAGAAGTCACTGTTTTCCCACATTTCTTTTAACCAATCGGCTATTTTCAACCATTTATTATCTATTGGTACTTCTTCAAATCCTCCATCAGCACCCGCACCTCCACCGCCGCCGGAATTGTCCTGCTTTTGCAGCACATCCAGGTCATCAAATTTTGCCAAAGCTCCGGCCGCCTTTTTTGCCGCCTCTGCTGTTCCATTCAGGGAATCGTTATAGGAATCCTGTATCTTTTTCGCTCGGATGAATGTGCTTTTCCCGCCGAGGATGGCAATAAGCTGCGCCACGTATGTTATCGCCCGCGTTATCCCGTTTATAAGCGCATTTAGATACGGAATTGCTATCTGGACAATCGGTGCAAATGCAGCTGCAAGCGCATTTCCAAGCGTAACCAGGGAATTTTTTAGCGTCTGAAATGAATTTGCCAACGGCTCAGAATATTTTGCAAGGTTTGAGAATCCCTTTTGCATTCCGGACACCATCGCATTAAATGCTTTTGTTATCCAGTTAAATACCAAAAGCGATAACGCGATACCTTTCAGCCTTGACGCAAATGTGCTGAACATCCCTGCACTTTTCTTTGATGAGAATGCGATTCCTTTTAGCCTTGACGCAAGGGCGCTGAACAGCCCCGCGATTTTTTTCGCGCCGGACGAGGCTGTTTTAAATGCTTTATCGGCAGAATTCTTCATCCGGTCAAATTCTTTTTTGATGGGCTTCTGCTTCGCGTTAAGTTCTGCCATCCTGCGCTTTGAAACATCTATGTTTCCGGCAAGCTGAGACGCTTTTGCAGACATTTTTTGAAACTCTTCCGTGTCTTTTGGAGATACAAACGCGTTACCGGATGCTTTCTCCGCGTTCATTTTCGCCTTAATTTCATCTACTTTCTGAGCCGCTTCATCCAGTTGAGCCTTGTCCACTTTCGGGGTATATGCTTTCCCGCTGTTCTCCATCTGCTCAAGCTTTTCTTTCAGCTCGTCTACACGGTCGGATGCGGCCGCAACCTGTTCATTTAGTACGTCCCATGCGCCGCCGGTTTGAGGTACCCCCATGTTTTCCCAGTCTGTCTGACGTGCTACAAGCTTAGACAGCTCTCCTTGCGCCGCAACGAGGTCTTTCTGTAAAGCTTTATACTCAGACGTTGCCGCCCCCTTTTGTGACATACGGGCCTGCAGTTTTGAATACTCGGATTCTGCCTTTTCTAACTCTCTTTGTAATTCTGCAAATTTTTCTGTCGGGATTTTCTTTTGCGAAAATTCTTCCATTTTGCGATTGAGAGAATCTAAAGCCGCGCTGTCTTTTTTTATGGCATTAGACACGCGCATCATCTGGCTGTTTAAATCTTTTGTTTCAATTTTTGTGTTTATCCGTATCGAACCATCATATTTCGGCATGTCAGCCTCCTGCCTTGACCCATGTCATAAAAGCGTCAACATCTTCCTGTTCCTCTTCTGTCAGTTCCTCTTCCCGCTCTATTGCAAATATGCGTTTCTGCTCCATCAATGCCTGTTTTGCGCGCGTGTCCATCTTAGGATCTATCTTCTGCTGTCGGATGGCTATGACATTCGTGTACGCGCATGCCCCGAGCGTTGACAGCAGTCCCATAAACGCCCAATAATGCAGATCAGACCGGTTCAGGTCGATTCCGTACTTTTCCAGAAACGCTGAATAGATGCGCCACTGATCTATGTCAAAATCCGTTACCGGAACTTTATCCTCATTCTTCGGGCGGTTGTCGGTATACCATCCGCTCAGAAACCACCTAAGACCCTCTACGGCAGTTTTTAAATCGGGGAAAGAAGAAGGGCTGCTGTCCCCATCCTCTGACGGATACAGCAGCCCCAGCGCTACAGCCAACCTCTCATCGTCGGTCAGACCGGGGTCTTGCAAAGCCTGTGAAATCTGGATCCCTGTCTGGAATGATCCATCTATGCGAAACCCCTCATATTCTGTTGGGAATTTATCAAGAAGCACATTCCACATTTAATTGCTTCGCGCCCCTTTCCTGTTCGGACTGTATTTGCTTGTGATTTTCTGATTTCGTTCAGCGGCAAAGCCCTGAAGAATCGGGATGATCTGGTCTAAAAAGTCAGCGATAAGCTCCATTCCAGGGGATTCCACGTCAGGGAACACCTTTTTGCAACACCCGTTCCCAAACAGAGAATCCAACTCAGCGCAGGCCTCTTTGCATAAAGCGTCATACGCTCCGAAGCGTTCCGTGAAATCACCGGAAGAATCATTAGCAATCCTATCGGCTTCCTCGTTTTTTGCATTCAGCCATGCCACAAAATCGTCAAAACGCTTAAAAAAACTGTTGTCAGAGATGTTGACCGCAATATAATCGCCGTTGTCGTTGACCTCAATGCGTTTGACGCCACTGTCTACTCGTAAACTTGCTGCTCCCATCTTGTCCTCCTTATTCTGTTAAAGCCCTGTCAGACGCGGGCGTCGCCGTGAATTTTCTTGTGGTTACGTTAAACGTTCCAGCTTCTCCGTCACCTCTGCCACCCAGAGTCAGTGTATCTGTCACGTTTGACCCTGCATCGCCACCTGTGCCACCTACACTCACAACGCAGCGACGGCGGACTGCCGGATATTCAGGTCCAGCGCCGGAAACTCTCACGCGGACATAGGATGTTATGGCATCAGCTCCGACGGGCAGCGTGTCTATCATCTTGTTAAACCAGTCTGTAAGATCCTGATCCTCTTCGTCTACGTTCTGCCTTTCAACTTCGATGGACGGCGTATAGGATTTAAGGTCCGTAGATCCGTTTTCCTGATTGATGTACTGTACCGTCTCCGTCTCGGGGTTCATTTCCTCCGTTAAAGAGGTAATACCCGTTCCCAGAAGCCGGTAGTCTGCCGCTGTCCCCTCAGAGGTCGTGTCCATTTTTACATCGACAAAATGTCTCAACAAATGTCTTTTCATCGTTTTATTCCTTTCTTAAAATTCGGGTTCGATAACATTTTTATAAAAAACCGTAACCGGTAGAACCCAGTCCTGCACGCCATTCTCCTGCGGCTGTGTCCCGTATGCGTTCCCGCGTGTTACCCGCTCAATTTTCCGCCCTGCGGTCAGATCTGGGTATATCGCTTTTTCGTACTCTTTCCCTTCAATCCCGGAGGGCTCGCGGCAAAGCCAGCGCCCCAGCGTGTCGAGAAATTCCAGGATAGTAATTTTCTGCCGTTCTCTTGCTCCCGTGGTCGAACGGTATACTACAAAGCAGGGATACCGGCATTCCTGATATATCCGCCCGAGTATATCTTCTTTTTCTGTATACACCAGCGCCCCGGAATCATTGGAAAACGCAATGCCATCCTCAGACCCGAGCTCTTCGAATTTAATTACTTCATCCGGATACAGCCCCGGAAACTGGTTAAGCAGCGACTTCATTGCCGCCGTCAAAACATCATAGCCGGTAGCATCATTCCCGATAGGTTCAGCCATTTTCCTCCACCTACTTCCCTAAGATTTCAAAATGCGGAATTACCGTATACGGTCCGCCCACTGACGATATCAGGTAAACAAAATCCTTTTCGGTATTCATAAACGCGTAAAACCCTTCATATCGCCTGTCCGTATAATCTGCATCGTTCACAGGACTGTCCCCGTCCCATGCTCCTACCATAAAAAAATCTGTAGACGGATTAAATGTAATGCTGTCGGGCAACAAATCGTTGACCTGTCTGTTCCATTCCTTCGGCGGAAGCCACGGCAATTCTTTTCCGACGGTATCAACAATAATTTTTCTCCCGTTCTTGACCCCGAACGGGATATGTAACTGTGCGTTATCTGTACTGTCTGGACCGTACAGCTTCATAATCTGCCCCCGGTCAGTCTCCAGATGCACGCCGGAAAGCACATGAGGATACCAGATGGCGGCGGTGCTGGATTCGTAAAAATTGAATATTGTCACTATCGCATCATTCATCGGTATCCCTCATTTCACAAAGAGCTTCGTTAAATTTATCCGTAAACGCCCGGATTCTCACGATATTTCCCATGCATTCCTCTGGCACAGAACCGTAAAAGATGATCGTCTCCGGCTGCAACCGCCTCACCATTTCTTCATACCCTGCCAAAAACAGCGCCTTTTTTTCCTTGCTGTTCATGCAGCCAACAGAAGATACCGCCACCGTTCCACCCTCTGGCTCCCCATCGAAACACCAGTCATAAGAATCCGGTGTGCTCCATGAGATTGTTGGAATCACACGGCAACCATATTCTTGCAGATATGCACCTATCCAGTGCTTGCGATAATGGTTGTATATCTGGATAGCTTTCGGAAAATCGGTGTAGGTGCTGAAATCCGGTGTCAGAATGTACCGGAATTTGCTCAGTTTGTCCACGTACCTGTCTGGATTTCTCCATAGTGCGTCAAATTGGTAATCATCTAAGAAGAAATGAACAGCTTTCTCTTCTGGATTATTGCATTTTCCTCTGGCATAATTAAAACCGACAAATTCGCAGTTACCCTCGAATGTCTCAGGTTTTATCTGTGGTATACCGTATTCGCCGACGCCAGAGAAGATGCGGCGGTTCAGATTTTCGTAAGCTATACTTGTCTCTCGGTTTGCCATAGATTACTTCTTTCCGCTTCCAAAGAACCATGAATCAAAGTTTTTCATTCTGCGCTTTCTGGCTCTGTCATAAGTGGTGGTAGTACGGCTTGTATCGTGCAAAGCACTTGTATCGCCTTTTTCAGATGCCTTTGAAAATTTGTGCATTTCATCTCTCATGGCTGTACTGGCATTGACTAATTTTCGATGCTCTATAGCAAGCCTTTGATTTTTAAATAACGCCTCTGCACTTCCAAGTTTTGCGATTTTCCTTTTACTCTCACTTAATCTGTCATTTATATAATTCATTGTCTTTACTGCTTCGCTCTTTGTCTTGATTGACTTAAAGTAGCTAGTGTTTTCTGAATTAATGACCTTCTCGAGTTTACTGTCTTTTTTAACAGTTCCGCTCCCTCTTAAAGCGTCGCTTTTCTTTGAAGAATTAAAGTACACCTTCGCAATAAGCTTAGAAACCGGCTTCTCGTTACTTAACCCACTACTTCCGCCACGTCCGCCCATAAAATCACGCTTTCTTTGCCTGCTTGTATACCTGGTTTACTCCTGTGGCCGCCAGCCCGGACACCATGCCCACCGCCGCAGCATTGATATAGTCCGTCGCCGGGAAGTCCGGCATGATGTTCATTCCCAGCGCACCCAGAAGGCCGCCGCATACCGCCATAATGACCGGAATCCACTCATCCGGGATTTTCTGCGCCGCCTTACAGCCCAGACCGATAACATAGCAGATAGCCACGATGGCCACACAAGTTCCTAATGTCGTAATGTCCATGAGTTAATCCTCCTGTTTAACCACAATCTTTTTGCATAAAGCTAAAAATTTATTGTTACCCATTTCTACCTTATTCCTGCGTACAACAACGGTACGCCATCATCATTTTTCACTCCTGCCAGATAAAGCATTGCCGCATCTGCCAGAAGCTTGTTTGTCTCCTGTGCATCCCCGGCCGCCTGGTAGACCGCGCTCCATGCCTTTGCGCCGTTTGCCATTTCGGACGGGGAAGCGTAGGAAATTGATTCAGAACCGGCAGACTTGGAAGTAATTACTCCCGAAGTAACACCGCCAGCCCCGCCGGAAGATGTCCCCCCGGCAGCGGCAGATAGCGCCTGTTTATCTGCCAGCTCCAGTTGATATAACTTATCACAGACCGCACACACGGCCTTCTGTACCTTTGTCGCCGCCCTTTCATCAGACGGTAAGCCGTCAGCCAATCGGTCAAAGGTTATCACGTCCAGAAAGTCACTGGCGCGGTCTGCGATACGATCAAAGTCCTCCGCCGGGACGACATTCCCGTGGTAGATCTGTTCATAAAATGTAAATGTCGTGTATGCCATCCCGTCGGCCTCCTTATCTCCTACTCTTCCGTCTTGTTTCCCCGGAAAGCGGTTCGCCGTCAGTATTCAGGGGTGTACTGGCGGCCATCAACCCCCCGCATTTACGGTGATTTTCGCGATACCATCCAGGTATTCCGCAAACAGCACAAGGCCGGTGATCGCAAACGCCTCAGACACGGCGGTGTTGTAGTTGCCCTGTGTGTGGAAACCGATCAGATTCGTTTCTCCGCTGGTCGTGTACACAAGTCCTGCCTTCGCGAAGTCGCTGTCGTTGGGGTCGATGTAATACATCACGATGTTTTCCACCGGTGTAGCGATTACCGTATCAGCCGGGATCTCGCTGTCAGAAAGGAGGAAAATTGTATTGAACCCCATAAAATCCTTCAGGTACTGGAAGCCGAACTGATTCTGGATGGTGATGTTCGCTGCTCCGAGATACTTGTACACGTCAAGGATGTTCACAAAACCGACAACCCCGGTGATGTTCCGGTGCATCTGCTTAAACTTGTTCTCAACCTTGCCCTTTGCCATCGCAAGTGCCATCTGGAAGGTTGTTTCCTCGGACGTGAGCGTTCCGGTTTTCAGATAGTCGTAAAACTTCTTTGTCACGCCCGCCTGAAGCTGATAGAGGAACTCGTCGTCAGTCATCTGGACAGCGTTGTCATAACCGTGGTCTTTGATTGCTTCAATCGAAACGGCCTTCGCGTACTTCTCGATGGTCATTTCCTGATACTTCTTTTCCTTTACGGTAAATTTGCTATACGGGATATCCTCGCCTTCGCCTACTGCACCATCCTCGAGCGTCCCCTCCGCATATTTACTTTTCAGCACTGCGCCGGGCTGCTTCTTTATGGGGCGCATGATCCCCAAGATGTCCCGCAGATGCTGCCAGTTGCGCTCGAATCTGGTTACAAAATCCAGCTCTCTTGCGGTTACCTGGACATCCGCTGTTTTAATCAAATTTTCTTTTTCTGGCATATTAGCCCTCCTGCTTTAATTAAATAAACTCATGTTCGCAGCAATTGCAGCCTGACGCTCAGAAGCATCCTTGATGCTCATAATCTGGTCTTTCGTCAGCGCGCCGCCCTGCCCCTGCTTGTTTGTCGGCTGTGTAAAGCGTGCCTGATTCTGCTGTGCTTTCTGCTGCTCATCGTCAACAAATGCCGAAGCGTCCTTTTCCTTCATCTGGGTTATGAGGTCATTCAGTCCGAGGATTTTCCCGTCTTTCAGCTTTAATCCGGCCTCCTTGACTTCTGCCATAATTGCGCGTTTAGCCGCTTCGCTTGAGAATTTAATCCCTTCAAACTCCGTTTTCAGAGCGTCCGTGAAATCTCTCTCATACAGCTGCGCCTGTGCGTTTTTCTCGGCATCCTCGGCCTTTTTCTTCCAATCAGCCAAATCCTTCTGCATTGTTTCAAGGTCAACGCCCTCGAAGCCTTTCAGGGTGCTTTCTGCCGTCTCAGCTTTTCCTTTCCACGTGTCCCGGTCAGTCTCAGCCTTTCCCAGCTTCTTTTCATGTTCAGCTTTCGTGACGTAATTTTCCGCCACCTTTTTCGTAAGGCTTTCCTTTTTGTCCGCCGAGACCTCAATTCCCAGCTCTGTCAAAATTGCTTCAATATTCTGCATCTTTATCCTCCTAAACGTGATTGATTAACCGCCCGTCAGCGGTATGGATTAAGCCCGATAAACCACGGGCGGGGTAGTTGTGGGAATGGGAATTGAACCCATGTATAAGGCCGCTGCTCTACCTCCTGAGCTATCCCACAAAGCGCCCGGGGTAGCGAACCGGGCGAAAAGCGTAATGATCGGCGCTGTCTAAACAATGCACCTATACCGTGCGCCGGGGCTTGAACCCGGCTGCTTCCATGCACGGTGGCAAAAACAAAGAAAGATGGGATGGATTTTCCTGCAATTACGATTTACAGGATTGCACACAGACGGAGTCGAACCGCATTTTCAACCTTCCCGCAAGGCTGTGTGCTGTAAAGGAGGAAATACAAATACAAAAAAGAGCCAGCAATCTGTAAGAAATCCTTACAAATCACTGGCTCTGCGTCTGGCGTCTGGCACTTAACGGACGATAGGCTCTGCCTTTCCGTTTTCAATATTCACGAGGCTGGTCGTTTTACATTTCGGGCAAAACACCGGAAGATTATGCGCTGTCGTATCCTTGCGGAATGCTGACCGCGTTTTATTATTACAGACAGGACAGTATACCCTTTTGATCTCCATAATGATCATTCCTTTCCATAGCCTTTAATACATTTTACCAAACAAAAAAAACTATGGCGTACCCATGTTTAAAGCAAAAGCGGCAAGTTTCCTCGCCGCCTTTACTCACATCATCTTTCGTAATTTTTCGATATACCGCGAAATGGTCTCCCTCTCTTCTCGGCAGTCTGCATCTTTTGACAGATCTCCCAGCTCTTCCGTCAGTGCATCCATATGCTCTTCCAGAGCGGCCAGCATACGCCGCTTGCAATCCTCAGACTTGCCGTTGCGATAAGACTGCTTGTTTTCCATGTAATCATCATAAGGGTCATTGTTTCCGTTTCCACGGCTATAGTGCCCCTTTACATAGTGCTCCCCACGTCGCGCATAGGATGATCCATCGTCATAGGCCGTCATGCTCATTCCATCATCCCTGCTGTATCTCCCACGGCTGTCGCGTTTCCGCCTCTCGCTGTGGTCTCCTGCCTGGCTATATCCGCCTTCCATTTCGTCGAGAACGGCGTTATAATAGCCCTCTTTGCACTTCCAGTATTCCACATTTTCCATGTCTTTCAACATGTCTATCAATTTGTATGCGGTCTCAAGATTGCCTGTGTTCAGACCTTTTTCCGCGATTTTATCCAGCTCTTCCCGGATATTCTGCATCAATTTGTAACTCATGGTCTGCCCTCCTTAACCGCAAACCCGAACAGCTGTTATGTTCGGATTGTCTACTAACACAGGAATTGTCCCTGCGTTTTTGATGGAAACGTTTTCACAGCATCCACAGAACACATCGACGTATGTCTGGGACGATGCGTTAAAATACTGCTCTACTGCCGCAGGGGTGGCACGCATCACCGTGCCGCCGAGGATTTCCCCATCTCTGGCAATTCCCAGCGCCACTTCTCCTACCGTTTCCCCAGTCGGTACTGCGACGTTTCCGGAAAATGTAATCAGATATCTACCGGGCTTTACAAGCGTTATCTGCGCGCTTCCAGCCCTGTGTCTTTCTGCGCATCCGCCCTTTGTTGCCACTGCCGAAAACGGGATAGACTGCCCTACGGGGACCGTGACCGGCGTTGTGTTTACTAACTCAATCATTTTATTCTCCCTTCATTTCAAAAGGGGCAGACGTTCTCAGCCTGCCCCTTTTTGTGAATAACGGCATCAGCCGAACATCATGGCAAAATGCCACGAAGATACTCCGTCTGAAGTTTTAACATCCGCATCCCGTGTTGCCTCCGTAGCCACATCCGGCGCCAAAGCTAAAGCCTGTCGGGTTGACGATGGACGTGTACGGGGACATTACCGGATAAGACGGAACGGGTGTAGGTCTCAAAGCATTTAAGATGCTGTTTGTCTGTGCGTTGTTAGACAGCTGGAGCTGTGCGGACTGTAACTCTGTCTGTAGAGACTGGATCTTATCCTGTGTAAACAGGTCGATGATACGCTGTGTTCCGGCGTTCTGCGCGTCAATTACATCGCGGAATCCGTTGTTTACGGTATTCTGGAGGATGTTTGTCTGGGCTGCCATGTTGTAGTTTACGCCAGCAATAGCCTCTCGGGTATCGCAGCAGCATTGCTGCGTCTGATAACCCAGATTTGCCATGTTGGCGTTTACGCCGGCAAAGCCGTTGCAAAGCTGGCCGGAAAGGTTCTGGATACCGTTTTCGATGCCCTGCGTGGACAGCGCTGCGTCGATATCAGCGCGGGTTGCATAACCCTGAAATGCGGGAGAATTTGCTCCTCCACCATTTCCGCCCCAGCCGCCGAAGCCGCCCCAGCCAAACATACCGAAAATCAGGAAAAGGATAATCCATGCACCCCAATCTCCGCCGAAGCCGTCATTTTTTCCTGTGCCGCCGGTTAATACGGCAACATCAGAAGCGGTTAAACCGTCTGTCATAGTAATTATCTCCTTCGATAATGTATTTACAAAACCGTGTGCACCCGGTTGTGTACTATTTAAAAAAGCCTTTAAACATACCCTGCATCTGCTGCGCCATCTGCTGGGCTTGATTTAACTGTTGCTGGTTTATTTTGCCAGACTGCAACAGCCTGTTAATCTCTTCATTCGGATTTCTGCCCTCCATCTCTTTTCGGAATTGCTGGAACTGTTCCAGCATTCCGGCCATTCTATTACCATTCAGGGCCTCAAACAAGGGATTCGCCATGTCTGCCTCCTTCCGGCTTTGTTGCCGTTTCGAGATAACTATATAATTCTTCATATTTGCTTCTCAAATCGTCGTATTCTTTCCGAGTAACGTATTTATCGTCTAAGTTCACTTCCTCCTGTTTCTGTGGCTCTTTCGCGCCCACCGTGACCTCTTTGTAAGCAAAGGTGCGGAGCGTCGGCATCCCGGCGGCATCGGTAGTCTTTATATAAAAATTAGAGTTTTCGGAGTCCATCAAAAGGACGCTTGTATTTGGAGCGACAAGATAAGATTTAGCTCCAGCCTCGCCCTGCACCCACAGGATCCCCTGATTTACCTGCTGCATCTGCTGTGGCTGCTGATACTGAGCCTGCATCTGCGCCAGCCTGTCCATCTGCGGCTGTAGCGGATTTACTTGTCCATACTGATACGGGTTATAGCCGTATCCTTGATATGGTAATGCCATGCCTGCGCCTCCTATGACTAATTCAATGACTTTCTATAGCTAAATTATGGCATAAAAAATAAGCCTCTGACAGTCCATCAAAGGCTTACAAAAGTATCAAATCAACATACCCGTATTATCTTTTTGTTTATTCGCTGGCTCATTCTTTTCACGGTGGACACACTCACGTTCATCATCTCCGCACATCTTTCCAGCGGAATATTCTGCGCCCGTAATTCAAAAAGCCGCCGTTCCTCAGGTGTAAAATTGCAGTATTTGCGAAAAAAATCCAATTCAAACACTGTAAAATCGTATACCTTCAAGATTACTCCCCTTATTGCGTCCGCGCCAGATAAGATATAAGCTTGCCCCTCGTTTCTTTTAACTGCTCAACATTGTTCCCTGATATCTGGCTGTTAAGCATCGTTACCAATGTCTCCATGATTAGGCTGTCCCGCTCCCTAATCTCATGCATCGTTTCAAAGTCTCGCTTGTCATGCTCTTCAAGGACTTTTACCCGCGTGGTGAGCTTAATCGCGGGGGATATCCATTTATGTATCACAGCCACAGCGCCCCCTATCACCGAAATGCCGCCGCACACAGCAAGAATAGCCTGTATCGTTTCCATAGTGCCTATCTCCTTATTTCTCCCAGTAGTATATCGGTATCTCCTGACCGCTGTCCCATGTGTCCCAGTAATGTCCATCTTTGACGCACACCACATGGCCGTCTATCCCGAGCACATACGTCCCTGCTGGATGGTCTCGGCAAAAATCATCTACCGTGTAAACATGCTGTCCGTGGTCGTCTACGATATACCGGCGGAATCCGTTCTCGCGCAGATACGCGCCCCAGACTCTATTAGCACTTGGCATGTCAGACAACGAAAAACCATACACGGACAAACCTACATAAACTGTATCCCAATCTTGCCCTAAAGCCTTGCACAATGCGCGCACAGTGCAATCCCCTACTCTTTGCCATTTCGAGGGGTTTGGATTGTAATATTCAAATCGGTTCGTTCTCCGCATATCTTTTTGCCCCTTTATTTGCTGCCTTTTGCTGCGGGTATCCAAATCCCGCTGATGCATTCCGATCATACTGCGGCTGTAATCCATGTTCTTCGCAATACTGGTTATAAGCCCTGTTCTGTCCCTGCAATCGGTAAGCCAGCTTATCATATTTCTGCTGGAGCTTTTCCCGTTCCGCGCCGGACGCCCATGCAAGCTCTTCCTGTTTTACTATCAACTGTCGTTTCGTCTTTCGGATTCCGCGCTCCATAGCTCGCTGCTTCTGGCTGTCCTCATACCGTTTTAGATTCTCAGCATCGGTAATTTTATTTCCGCTTCCATCCAGCAGATTTCCTTCTGCGTCCCTCCACGGATTCTTCATCCGCTTGTCAAACAGCATATGCCCGTGACGACAGTTATAGCCATGCATCCCTCTCATATCCACAACCCTGCCTTCTCCCGTGGTTAGATCAATATCATACCCCGTCGATTCCAGCAGGTTCGGATATCCAGGCTCGCTTCCGTCAATTTTAAATACACGGCCCTGCCATTCGTCATGACCTGCAAGCAAGGGCTGCCCGTCGCGCCTTACTCTTGCCCCGAGGTGCGCCGAGGTTAACACATACTCTGTTCCGCTGTCCACGATATACCTGTTTGTCAGCTGCGCCGCTGTCTGGTTCATTGACGTCACTACACAGCATCGTACCGCAGATTCCAGCGTCCTTCGCGTCCCTGTCGGGTAATCCACCATAACGCCGCGTCCCGCATACGCATCCAGCACATCCGCTATGGCTGCGGGATAGCTTTGCACTCCGCTTGCTACCCTTACATCGGCTTCGTCGAGCAGCGACACAAGGTCTTTTTGGCTTTGTTCCAGCGTCGTCCTTGTGAGGTTCTTCAACTCCGCCCGGCTTTTTATGTACTCTGCTTCAATAACAGCCATATATCGTGCATTTTCAAGCGGAGACTGCGCCGCGATACCCATTTCTGACAGTGTAACCGCATCATCTTCCCACGATGTCAGCACGGCACCACGCAGGAGCTTCCGCAGTTCTTTTTCGCTCAGGTCTGTCAGTTCCATGATACGCCGCTGTATCTCATCCCGGCTTTCCCCCAACTGCTCCAGCCTGTACAGCAACCTGTCCGCCGTGGCTGTGATTTTCCCGGATTTTAAAATCCTTCTGGCGATATCCCGCAGGATATAGTTTTCCAGCCGTTCATAGAGTTCTAATATCCGGTCAGCTTTCCCTTCAAAATACTCTGGTCTCAGCATCACTCTTTCCCCACCGTTTTTCTCACAAGATTCAGCCAGTCGTCTTTATGCCGCCTTTTGGCTTCCTCGAACCATTCAGACGTTGTTCCCGGCTCGTGATATTTAATCCGTCTCTGCGTCGGGCTTTTGCTGGGAGGGGATGTCCACCCTATGATGTTCCCCTCTGCGTCTTTAAGCGGGATATTCGGACCGTACACAACGCCCTTGTACAAATAATGAGCATATGGCGTGTCATACTCAACGATGCCGCCGTATACCCCGTCTGGATATCTTACACTGTTTCTTAGTGCACCCTGCCGGAATGGAACGAAGGGGGCGCTGTCCGCCACTACCTGCATATTCAAAAGCTTCTGGGCTTCCAGCAGATTATCGTCTATGCGGGACGTATCGAGCTTAATCTCCACGTCCCCAACTTTCGTATCCAGGTTCATTCTACCACCTCCCGCATTTTATGGCGTACCCTTATTTCATCTTTGCGTATCCCACGCTCATCCACGCGTCCGCATCGTTTATCACGGTCGTTGTTGGGCTGTATGTGCGCAAGGTTTTGTAAGCAGAAAGCTCTTCGGCGGTTAGATGAGTTTCAACAATATCAGCCAATTGATATAAAAACATCAGTCCATTTTCTACCGCCCACTGCTTAAAAGTTTCTGTATCTGGGTATTTTTGTGCCTCAACGGAAAAATATACAATGTTACCCTGCGCGCTACCTAGAAATATTTCCCCCAACGTGCCAAAGTGTTGATAAATTCCAGCAACGAAACAATTGCTCATAATTACATCTTTCTTGCCTGCTGTACCGATATGCACAGGAATATTATTTAACGCAAAATAATTAACATCATTCGTGCTCAAACCACTTTTAAAGAAAGCGTCTTTCGATGTAATTGTTTTTTTACCGATCCTCTGCACATACACTCCCTTTTTAAAATCAACCTCGTCGCATACCCACTGCTGCCCGTCTGCATCGGTGTAGTTTCCACCGGATGATACCCGGATTCCAGGCAGACCGCCGGAAGTGGGAATGATGAGCGTCTGGGCTGGCTTGTAGAGTTCGTATGGTAGGGCAGTTGAGCCGGCGTTGAGCATAATTTTAAATCGTTGCTCATTAAACGTCGCTCCAGGTTCTGCATCTACTGCAAAATGTGACATGCTCACGCCATTATCAAATGTAACTGTCGCACTGGTGTCCCCCTTTTTGATTAAAAAATAGTTATCAATTCGAATTTCAAAAGGTAGCGGCTTGCTAATAGAGAACGTATAAGTCCCAGCTGGAAGAGTTTTCTTGTAATTAAACAACCTAATAGAGCCAATTGTTATATTATTCCCTACTACTTTAAGTTCTTCTCCGTCAAAACTTGCACTCCATCCTCCTGATTGCGTAAGATCATATGCTGCGCTTTTGTCAAACAGATTCCCGCTCAGCACCTCAACCTCAATCTCTCCATCCTGCCCCGCGCTCTTTATCTCCTGCGGGTACTCCGGTGACGGTGAGGGCTTGCCGCCGGTGTAGGGCTCGTAAATGCAGTCAGGTTTTTTTGAAAAAATCATCTGAAATCTAGAGCCAGATATGATGGGAATTGCCCCCGACACATTAAAAAAATACAGTTGAATTCTTGCTGTTTTTTTCAAAGTCGCTCCAGATACGGAAGCCACAATTGCTCCAACAGAAGTTGCAATTGTTTCGTGTGCTCCGTTTTTTAGCGATAGTTGAAACCGATACACAGGTGTAAATCCAAATGGTCTAAAAGCAATATAATATGTTTCTTCATCTTTGATGCTATCGGCAAAAATACTTCCTTCCGTAAATAACAAATTAAACTCAACGTTTTTCTCGTAATTAGAATTCGCGGTAAATAATCCATTCGCGGTAAATAAATCAACACCACCTTTACATAAACTGAGGTAAGTATCTTTTAAAATATTTGCCCCTGTCGTGCTCCCCTGCGTTGATTTGCCGTGGAGGGTGAGGGATTCCAGCCCACGATTCCCCTTTGAATTTTCCAAGAGGGCGGGGTTGCCGGTAACGACCGTGAGCACAACGCTGTACGCATCGGCTACCAGCACCAAGAAATGCTCCTCTCGTGTCACAGGCGGAAAGACTTTCCCCTCTCCGCTGGCAATCGCCGCCCAGTAATATTCTAATCGTGTCACAGGCGCAGGGATGCTTCCGCCCCATACTCCTGCTACCTTTGCCATGTAATACTGCAATCTCGTGACGGGCTGCGGGGTATTGCCGGAATAATCCCCTGCCATAGTCGCAAGGTAATATTCGTCATTAGTCACAGGCTTGGGCGTCTTGCCCTCATATGTCCCTGCAATCTTCGCAAGATAATACTCTTCTCTGGTTATCGGTTCCATTACTCTCTCCTTATTAGCAGCAGCTTCGCGCCCTATATATGCGTCTTAACAGTCTCCTAATATCCAACATCTCTGTCTCTGTATATACACTCAAGACCTTTAATGCCATATACCTTCGTGTCTTTCGCCGTCTCTCCCATTCAATCATAACTTCATCGACTGCTCTTTCTATTTTTTCATAGACTTCCCGCAGCATTCTTACAATTTCTTTGACCGCGTTTTCTACATTTTTCAAAGAATCAAAGAGTTCATTCCAGCGATTCTCAACGCGTCCGATGTCTCCGATCCCCTGTCCTACAATCGCAAAATCCATGCTTATTCCTCCCCGAACAGCCCCGTTTCCTTTGGCTGGGCTTCCGTCACCATTGCCTTCGCATCGTCCTCTGTCATGCCCTCAAATTTGACGAAATACATCCACGCGGGCACCTTTCCTTGTGCGACATAGCTCCACCAGCGTGCCCGATCCTCCTCGCGGTTGTATGTGATGTCCCCGAAGTCGTATACCACTTCATAAACCCCGACAGGGGCAAGCGCGTACAAATCTGCATACACCGACATGGCATATATTGCATCATTTAGGCAACTTTCCAACTTGTCCCGCACATCCTTGATAAACTGGATGGTTCGCTGCTGCTCCGCTTCCACGCCTGTCGCCGTTTGGATGCCGCTCGCTTCGTTAAAGACAAAATAGCCGTTCGAGAACCCGCATTTATACCCTATCTGGGACAGGAGAGCATTGATTCCGTCAAGGCGTGTGGCTGTATTGAGCTGCGGCGTAATCTCCTGGTAAAACTCTTCCGGGCTGTTGCCAAACACATTTTTTACATAATGCGGTAGCTTAACGTCGGGGATGCGCCCATTAAGATTCGTCCCGCTGTCAAACATCAGCCTGTCATCTGCAAGGATGATCTTCTCGCTGTCATATATCTCACCGGCGTTCCGGCTGTATGCGATGTCCAGGTCTTTCATTTCTTCGATGGCTTCTGCGTATATCGGCATTCCCAGCGGAGAGGAAAGATCTATGTTGTTTGCAGCAGGGGTGCGGAACACTCCGTACATGGGGGAATCAAGTCTTTCGTTCCCGCCCTTGAGAATCGGCGGCGTTTCCTCCAGCAGATCAGCCCACTTTGTCTGCTCCAGCGGGATAGGATCGCCGAGGGATTCGCTGCTCTTTGATACATATGCCCTGTTGGATATCACATACGGGTATATCACGCCCGCCTCCGTCCTCGTCTCGACAAACCTATGATACTCCAAGCGTGTATAAAACTTTTCGTTAGCCGCATAGCTGTCTTTAAACACAACGCCCGTTATATTCCCGTTATCGTCCTGCTCCGTCACGAAAAAGTCCAGAGGGGTAAACATATCAAGCCCGCCGCCATTAGGCTTTACAATGATCGTGCCATAAGCACAGCCATACTCTACCCAATGACGCATGCTATAATAGGCTTTATCAATCTGCTCCTGCAACCACGCCCCGCGTGCGCCGCCGTCAACCTGGATTTTAATCCCCAGCGTGACGAGCCGCGCCGTCTCGGAGCATACCGCCTTTGCAAAATTGATAGTCTTTATTCGATTATCTGCGTCTAACCAGTACGGCGTGCCGCGGTAGATGTTGGCACACTCTGCGACCTTTGCCATCATCTGCGCAGACGTGGTATCCTTTACCCTAAAATCTTTCTCAGCCTGCTTTTTAAATATCATATTAAACCACCTTTTGACTGTCTGTATAAGTCCCATTTCTGCAATCCCCTGTGCCGTGTATTCTTAGGCTGTGTTACCTCTGCGGTTAAATTTAGATTCAAATGCATAGCGTGTAGCATCGATCGAATGGTTATTTGCATCCGGATAACCACTGATGATGTTGCCGTCTTTGTCCCGGTCATATTCGTATTCGGTAAATTCGCGGAATACATTCGGTGTCCTGCGCTTGTCTATAACGATCTTTCTCCGCATCAGCCACTTCATTCCATATTCGACGCTACCGGGTCCTTTTATTGCCGGTCGCGCCGGAAGTCCCATGCTTCGGTAATCGTTAATAGATTTCGGTTCGGCGCTGTCGCAGGTTATGTGGTAGTCCGTATAACCTTTTTCTTTGATCCAGTTTGCTGTTATTTCATTTGATTCTTTATTGACGTAATGCTCGTCAATAAAATAAATCGTCTCGCTGTCCGCGTCATAGTAGCATCTTACAAACGCGTATGCGTCCGGGTACCAACCAAAGTCAACGCCCTGGTATATTGTATCCATCCGGGCTATTTCTTCATCGGTGATCTCACGCAGCTCCAGAAGCTCAAATATGTTTCCGCCTGTTCCAACTGCGTTCCCTAGATATTCATGGTCATAGGCTCTTGGATTCGTGAGCCTTAAGTGCTCTGCACTGTCAAAAAATTCATCTCCCAGCCACTCACGCGGCACACTCCTGTAGTCGCTTTTGTGGTTGTATGCCCGTCTATCCTCAATTTGCACATATTTATTCGCCCAGTTGTTACGATTGATCGGCGGATTAAACGTTTTAAACACGACATAATTATGACCGCCACGCAAAACTGACTGTTCCGCCATTCGGATCTCTTCTGGTCCCTTAAAGATGTCCAGCTCCTCGAACCAGAGATATTTAAAAAATCCTGTGGCTGCCTTAATGGATTTTGTCTTTTGTGCCTTATCCAGACCCCTAAAGATGATCTTTTGCCCTGTTGGCAGGTAGGTAAATTGCATCGGGTTTACATTGCCGCGCCAATAATCTGACACGCCCAGCGCATCTATCCCCCACTGGATCTGGTTATAAACAGAATCTCGCAGCATTGCGGAAAATTTATGGAATACTGCCGCGTTTGCCTCCGGGTTTTGCATCATGCCAAGCGGGAGCTCTACAGACACAAAAGAGGACTTTCCTGATCCTCGTCCTCCGTAAAGGTTATAGTACTCGTGCCGTCCTTCTTTTATGTCCTTATGCACTTTGTAAAAAGCCGGAGCAATTAAGTCTGTAAGCTTTATCCTTGCTGCCTGCTGTACTTCCATTTAGTCTTCCTGCTTTTCTGTTTCCGTGTCTGGGATATCGTCAATAATCGTGACCTTCCCGGATGCCTCGACCTCCATCTGGTCACGCTGTCCTAACCACTGCTTGCCTAACCAAATAGCCATTGTCGGATTCGTCTCTGCATGTTTGAACTGGAGTCTTCGCAGGCTTGCTTTGCCCTTCTGGCTCTTTTTTTTATAAGTCTCCGCAAATCCCTCTTTGTACGTCCTCACGCACCATCTTTCAATCGTGTCCTCGCTGCATCCGATAACTGCCGCAATCTCCGCAAGTGTGCATTGAATCGAACATAAGTTCTCGAATACTTTTTGATCAATTGGTATTCTTTTCCGTCCGCCCTTGTTTGCATTATCAGACATATATACTACCTCTTTTTTATTTATTGTTTGTTTTCAGTTAAATGCTCATCTTCTGCCTGACATTTTTTAAGATGATCTCATTGTTATCCCCAATAAAAATTTGTAACGGATCTGATTCTTGGATGTTCAACCTTCTCCGTACATACCTTGGAATTCTTATTCTTCCATGATCATCTAATATATACACTCTTCCTATTGCTTCCATTTCTCCTCCCGGGTTATTCTGCTATGCAAAAACATTATTTATTTAATAAAACAGCTTTTGCCCCTGTAAACTTTTCCCATCTGTCGACAATAACATCCACATACCGTGGGTCGTATTCCATAGAATAGCCGCGCCGTCCATTCTGTTCGCATGCCATAATGGTTGTCCCTGATCCGCCGAATAAGTCTAAGACTACATCCCCACCCTTTGTGTTATTCTTTATCTGGTAATCAAACAACGGGATCGGTTTCATAGTCGGGTGCATGTCATTTCGTGTGGGCTTGTCAAAATTGATTACTGTTGTCTGCTTTCTGTCTGAAGCCCACAGATGCCCAGCTCCTTCTTTCCAGCCATACAGGCACGGCTCGTGCTTCCATTGGTAGTCTTGCCGTCCCATCACCATGCTATTTTTGTTCCAGATAAGACACTGCCTTACAGTCCAGCCAGCATCAAAGCACGCCCCCCGGAAATTATATCCCTCACTGTCCGCATGCCAAATGTAAAAGACCGCGCCCGGCTTCATAACCATGTCGGCGTTGCTAAAAGCATCTGTCAAAAACTGCCTAAAATTATCGTTGCCCATCTGGTCATTTTTAATTTTAAGCTTGTCTTTGGTCTTCCCCTCATAGTTTACGTTGTATGGCGGGTCAGTGAGCAGCATGTCTGCTTGCTCCCCCCCCCATCAGTTTTTCTACGTCTTCCAGCACCGTGCTATCACCGCACATCAGCCTATTATTGCCCAACTGATAAATGTCGCCCAGTTTAGATTTCGGCTCTGCAGGTAACTCTACCTCAAATTCATCCTCAACAGCTTCCTCGGCATCGTCCTGCAATGCATCCTCGAATCCAAACAATTCCATGTCAAGGTCGATAATATCGTCAAGTTCCGCATTCAGCAGGTCAAAATCCCATTCAGCTTTTTCAGCTACTTTGTTATCTGCCAGCCGGAACGCCTTTATCTGCTCATCTGTCAGGTCGTCAGCAATTATGCACGGCACTTCACTCATTTTAAGCTTTTTTGCAGCTTTATATCTTGTATGCCCTGCAACAATAACATTGTTTTTATCGATCACGATCGGAACCTTAAACCCGAACTCTTTGATGGATTCGGCAACGTATTTAACAGCATCATCGTTCTTTCTCGGGTTATTCTCGTATGGTTTTAAGTCTTTCAGTGCGATGTTAATTATATCCATGTTTCATGCTCCTATTCCCTCTGATTTTACCATTTCTTTCTGTTCACTTTGTACCCGATTCATGCTTACATCCATCATGTGGTAAAAAAAGCCGCTGGTAACCGTAAAAATCTGTCCTGCTCTTCGCTGTAAAATTGGCTGGTAGAAATTTTGATTACGAGCCCCGTTGACAGTATGGCGCGCTGAAGCTTTTTCATGACGGCATTACAATTCATATCACACCCCCATACAGTTATTATTCTATTTTACCATTCTCGTTTCCTGATCCGCGTACCCCTTTTACACAATTGCATGTCCTTCCAGTATCATATAGCTGTTGTATAGATATATCGTTTTCCTGCGATACCCATAAAAATCTTTCCTCCCGATAGGGATGTTGCATATCTTTGAGATGTTGTCATACCCCAGCCCTGATGTCAGGCTAAAAAACAGATATTGCGCCAACTCTGCATATGCGCTTTCCGCAGCCAGAAGCAGCAGTTCCAATTCCCTACCCTTTGCGTTTTTGCACTTGTCTTCTATTTTTTTTACCTCATTGTATGTCAGACCGTAACCATTAAAGTATGTGTCCCTTGTTCCCACATTCCCCACCTTCTTTCTTTTTGCTTTATTTTTTTGTTACCTTATCCAACTCCCGCAGGATATATCTGTGCAGACAGAGGGAACCAGCACACAAGCTGGCGCGCCGGATCCGACCGGTTAGGTGTAATTCTGCGGCTTCCCCTCTGTATTTTTGTTAAATATCAGTTTACTTTTCTTACTCCTTTAAATCCTCATTTTCCCAATCAAGTTTCTGACCGCAATCAGCGCAATAATATCCTCTTACGTCATCAATTCCTACAATTCCGCAGCATGATGGACAAATAAAAATATCACCGGTCAATTTATCTGTATTTCCTCCGAGCAGTGGTTTCTTAGGTATTTGCTTTTCACAGGCCAAAATTGCACTCTGCAGAATAACAATATTCCTTTTCCCCGCATCACTTTTAGAAAACCCTGAATTGGTAATTACATCAATCCGATGTTCACACTCCTTTATGTGTTTCTCTATTTCAGTCATTGTTCCTCCTTCAAATCCTCACTCTGTTTCCAACACATTCAGTATCTTTTCCACTGCCTTGTCCCAGAACAGGTTTGCAAATTCTCCAACCGTACTGAACTGGTCGTCTCCATCAAAAAGACTTACTTCGTCACCATACGGACTTGCTGTCCCAATTTCTGTCAGAGTTTCGTATACCAAATCATCGACGGTTTCCTGTGTTCCTGCGTACTCACATCCCCTGTCCAGAAACTCTTGCAGATTCTCAATAGTTTTTTTTGGAATTTTTGCCATAATAATCCTTTCCGGCTACTCGCCTAAATACTCGCTTTTTGTTTTTATAAAATAAAACGAATCAATCACACATTCCAAAGAAAATCATAGCCAATACCCCAGCAAAACCTGAGAGTATTAACACATCTCCCATGCTTCTGGCGGAGTCCATACTCCCCGCCAGAATAAATAATATCAGGCAAGCCGTAGCGGCTATTATGCCCAACAGCCCTAAGACATCATTTTCGTCCATTTTCTTATCCCTTTTTAATCGTCAGATTTTCTCGATCACTTTCCGATACAGCTCTCTGTATTCTTCCAGTAGTGCTTCGGCTTTTTCTGCCCGTATCATCAGCTCCTGCACCTCCGCATCGCACTCTTTTTCTGTCTTTGTCGGAACTGCGGCACTAGGAGCTTCCACAGGCACTTGCCGGATTACTTCTTTTTCTACTATCTGCGGTTCGATTCCAATCGACGCCGCAAGCTTATTTTTCACATCCGCAAGCTGCTCGTCTGACACTGTTCGAAGGTATTCTTCAAAATTCCGGTATGGTACATAATACATTTTGTCGCTGGACCCGTACCGCAACCCCTCGCAGTTTACCTCGATGTCTGTGTGTACGCCCTCTTCCGCTAAGTGAATTACATACGCCATTGCCCCGTGGTCTGCTACCACCAGCACAATCTTCTCTGTCCCTGTGACAGTTCGTGTTCTCCAAACCTCTCCGGTTTTATTTTCTGTTCCCATATTCTTGTCCTCCTGCAGCTTCCTGCGCTTTATTCTCTCTTCTCTTGCTACCGCGATGATTGCCCGGCAGGCTGTTTCATCGCGGTAGCCCTCTGCGTTTTTATACATTCCTTTACTCCAATTATTATGCAAAACGCATCTGTCCAGACTCATCGTCGGTAACAAACTCTAACGTTTACGGCAACATCTCCGGGAAATCCTCAAAGCTCATCTGCCCTGCTACATTGTCATCTTCCATCCACCACCGGAATACCTCTTCGCCAGTCTTCCATTTTGGATTTTTCCCAGATGCTCTCATCTTATCAAGCATTTCCGAAAAGGCTTTGATATACTTTTTCTTGAACCCCGGGAAATCTGCGAACTCTTTCCAGCGTCCCTTCCCCGCCATCGGACAACCAACACATCCTACACGATGATAACCACAATCATATAAATGGTTATATTCTATTCCGTTCCCCCTTATAAAATCCCACACATCGGAATCTGACCACGATATAATAGGATTTACAGCCACCTTCCCTTTCTGACGACAGTGGTCGATTATATCTCTGCTTGCATCGTTGTCATTCGCCAGCATGACTCTATCTGTTTTTATGCTATCACTTGCCTTCTTTGTAATAGTTTCCACTTCGTTTCGTGTTGCCCGCTCCCAGCTCTCTGCCCATCCATCCGGCTCCGCTCTCATAATCTCGTAGCCGTCTTTTGCCTTTACGCCGTGGTATACGCGGCTGGCTATGGTCTCGCGGGACATGCCCAGCAAATACATAAGCTCTTTTGCTTTGTACCGTCCCTGGTACTCATCGTTCTTGTACAGGTCGTACAAGATTATCTTTCGTCCCATTCCGTTTTCCTCTCTTCCTGCACCACTGAGGACTGTTTGAAACCTTCTGCTCAATCAGTCTCATATCTGTGATGCACAGCCGCCGGTATCCGTCCTGTTTCTCCTTGCGGACCAGTACGCATGATTCGCAGCCATCGCAGTGCGGCAGCGTTGCTTTTATCCTGCTCCTGTAGTCCCGCTGCTTCTGCTGGTATGCTTCTGGATCCGCTTGCCTACGTCTGCGTTTTAGCAGCGCCGTTATGTCGGAAGCCGACATGATGCAATCTGGATGCTGGCAGGCCTCACAGTCCGGATAGGCACAATCTTTTGTTGCTCTCATGTCCGCCTCACTTTCCAAGCAGGGCAGCTTCCAGGCTGTCCATGTCGTAGTCGTGTTTCATAAACTGGTTATACTGGTCAACGCTGGTCTGCTGTCGCTTTGGCGGCTTCGGCTTCTTGTACTTTCCAGGCAGATACTCATCAAATTTCAGCTTCCGCAGGAAATTTTCAGCGTTCAACACATACTGCTGCTGCGTCCCGCGTATCTGGCAGGCTTCGGCGTAGTTTCTGGCTGCCTGTACAAGTTCGTCAGCACCTACACCCATCCGCAGGGTGTTTAAGTATTCCACAGCCACTCCCGGCAGGTCTGCCCCTGCTTTCGGGTACGCTGCAACAAAGTCCTCAAACCGCTCTGGTTCCTCGCGCGATATTGTTTTGGATTCGTATTCGGATTGGATTGGATTACGGGGACTATTGCAATCGTTCGATATCATCTGATTGCAATTGATACCAGATGATATCAGATTCTCACAGTTGCTATCTTCCGCTGGATATTTGCTTTTTTTCGCTCTCACTTGCTGGTGATCTCCCCAAGTTGCCATGTGTAAGTACGGTCGTCCCTGAACGTAATATTCTCGGACCAAGCCCACAGACGTCAACTTCTGCAGGGCATCAGCAATCGTCTTATTTGTAATATCCTTTAGCGGAAAGCATGTCCCGCGGATAATCGCAGGTCTTCCGTCAAATCTTCCATAATCGTCACACGCTACGATTAAGCGGTAGAACAGGACTTCTTCAAACCAGCTTAGCTGATCGATCGTATCTGATCGGCAGATACTTTCTTTTAAAATCCTGTTTGGCATCTTATCCGCCTCCATTCAGGCTCGCAAGCCATTCATCCATTGTGATCTGGTTCTTTTCCAACTCATTTTCGCGTGGCTTCTTATCTTTTCGCAGATATCGTTTCGCTGCATCCACATTCATGCGATTCTCCGCAGTTCGGGAACTTTCTATTGCCATCCAATTTCGAACCAGATTCTTTTCATCTTCCGCCGGTCTAAAATACCCTTTACCATCCTGCAGATTGATAATCAGCTCCGCATCGCAGTCGTTTTTATTTACTTCTGCGATCAGCCGCCGCACCATCCGATCACTCATGTGCGTTGTGGTCTGCAGCCAGCGTCTGGAAACAGCATTTTTATGCCCGGTCGGGATGTAATCTAAAATATTCATGATCTTTCTCCAGTTAGGGATGCGCCGCTTGCCCACGGCGCTGGGGTAACAGGAGGTACCCGTCACAGCCGTGATATATACTCCCCAACAAGTCCCGAATCAGTAGTTTCTTTTAGCTTTCGCCGGGTGTTGCAACCCTGATTTCCTCTATTTCCACGCGGATATATGGTTCACCGTCCGTGTAAATAAAGTCATGTGTAAAATTCAGAACGTATTTCGGGTTATCGTCTGGAATCACTCCGCAATCTCGAAGAGCGTCCTCGATAAATTTGTCTGCAAGACCAAAGATATTCCCCCGGTCCCGCTTGATGCCTTTCTTCGGCTCTGCGAACGTATAGTGCAAGATAACCGGCTCTGACGTTTTCCATCGCTTTAAATCCCGTCGGATCGCATTTGCAGCAATCATCACATACTGTCTTTTCAACCGCCCGCCTGCTTTCGGATTTTTCCCGATTTCAGTCAGGTAATTGTTTAAACTCGGGAATGTCCTGTCTCCGAAAAATCGTCCTCTGATCGTAAATTCCTTTCTCATAAAAACGACCTCCCGTACCGCATTCGGAACGATTCCCGCGCATCCGACTTGCTCATCCCATCGGCGCACCGATCACGCTCATATGCCATCTGCCCAAGCATCTTTGATAGTTTTTCAGCCATCGGATTGTCATGTATCCGCGTTTCTTTTTTTCCTGTTACATGGCATTCATTACAGGCGGTTACTTTCAACCCATCTTCCTCTGCCAACTGCCGGATACCGCGTCCAAAGATCAAGTGATGCTCTGTATTGCATGGTTTTCCGCAGAAAACGCAATATCCGGAAAATCTCTCATCTGTCAGTGTAGATTTCATATCATTCCCCCAGAATCAAATCTTCCATGCGGATCGGCTTCAAAAGCACTTCCGTCTTTTTACAGTAATCACACATCCCGCAGCGCATCGGTTCGGCTTCTCCGTTCTTTACCGCAAGGACCGTTGGTAAATTCATCGCCACTTCGTTCAGCGCGTGATCAAGGCTCATCTGATCGATATAGATCACTTTGATTTCCGGGCTGTCCTCTTTCGTGACAGCTGATATGTAACAAGGCAGCTTCTTCCCTGTGTTGATCTCAACGATCTTCTGGTATACGGCAAGCTGGATTGTATAACCCCAGTATTCAATAAATGACGCATACCCATAATCTTGCACTTTCCACATCTTATGAATGTTTGCGGAAGTTTTCAGGTCAACGATTGCTTCTCCTGCGATGTAACTGTCCATCTTGATCTTCCAATCGCAGCCGAGCAAGTGCCCCGTCATAATTACCTGCTTTTCCCCGCTCATCGTTTTCATGAAAAGTGGATCGGCAAGGCATCGCTGGATCATCACATCCGCCTGTCTGTACTTTGCAAGCAACCGCCGTTCCTTACCACGTGTGAATATCTCCGGATGTTCTTCAATGAACTGTCCCTGTGTTCCCTCGAAAAAGCTGTCAACGTAGCTACCCACCAGCATCGCATCTGTTGTCGGGTCGTTCCACTCGCCTTTCAGTTTTGCCATCGCATGGGCTTCGCATCCGATAATCCCCATATGTCCACAGAAATCAAGGTACTGATGCACGGACATATACGCAATGTCTGCATCCCTGCTGTAATAGTTTTCCGGCGTCAACACAAAATCACTCATGTTGCACCTCGCTGTCTGTCACACGAAACTCCAGATCATCCGACCCATCCGCCGCAAAAGCGTCTACAAGCTCATCACTCTTCGGCGCTGTCACTGTATTCACATCCATCAGGCTTCCATCTTCCCATGCTTTTTCAGCTTCAACGCTTTCAAAGTCTGTATCAATATGCTTACATAACCGCCGCAGGACTGTTTTCTTTGCCATTTCATCCCAACTGCATTTCCAAGCTTTTGACTGTGTCGCTTTGCTGTAATTCGCCCGAACATTGTTTACATCGTCCTTCGACATAATCTCGTAATCCAACCCGCCATCTTTGTACAGTACTACTGAAAAAACGCCTACGATTTCGCCTGTATTAAACGGCAGCGGTTTGAAATCAATACTCGGCTTCCCGTGTTCGATTACTTCTGAAAAAAAATCCCCGTCCCGTACAACTCGTGCATACACATCCTGAATTGGTCGGATGCTGTACCGCTTTACGAATTTTACTTCGCCTTTGTAATCTGTCTGGAAATTCACGCTGTTCCCGTATGGAATCAGGTAACATTCTTTCCGGAAAAAATCCAACCCCAGGTATGCACCTTTCAGCAGCCCAAGCTGCAGCTCCGCCGGATTTACTCTTGCAAGTTCTGGCTTCTCATTCATCACTGCAAGGCAATTTTGGACAAATCTCTGTCGATTAAAATCCTTCGGGAGTGCATCCTCCACTTGTATCAGCTTGTCCGTAAGCTTTTCTGAAAAGCTCTTTACTATTTCATTCGCCATTTCTGCTTATCCTCCAGTTCCCTGAATAAAACCATTCTTCCAAACTCCCTATGATCTCAGAAAATTTATCCTGACTGATATTCACACCGAAGATCGGCAGAAAATCCCGTATGAACTGCTCCGCTGTTTCTTTATCCCCCACAATGCGCTCTGCTGCATAGCCAAGTGCATCCAATGTGTTTACCTTTTTGCCCCGTTCGGGCCCGATACCGATATACATGTCTTATTCCTCCGTCGGCGGAGTTGAAGCCGCTCCGGCATCCAGATCAATTCCCAGAATCTTTGCAACCACTTCCCGCGAGATATATACGACTTCTTTCTGTGTGAAGATAGTCAACACACGCATCCTTGCTTCGGTTGCGATCAGTTGTTCATACCGTTCCAGCGGCACTGTAACCATATTTTTTTCTGTATCCATTGCTTTTCCTCCATTTTCTGTTTATAATTAAGAAAGGATTATTTTATATAACCCCTTCCGATGCAGAGCCTATCCGCCAAGATCACAGCTCTGCATCATTTTTTTTGACCATTTCCCGCGCGCCGATCAGAAACGCTGCCGCTGCAGTACCCGCCAGCGTCGCCGGGAACCACTGCAGGTCTGTTGTCTCCCACAGGATCATTGCCGCTGTCAGGCAGTTTGTCGCAATTCCGAACATTAAATCTTCCATAGCTTGTTCACCTTACTTTCTTTCTCTCCCGAACATCTGTAAGATCTCGTCATCCGTAAAATGTAATACTCTGTCAAGCGCCCAGATCTCTCCCAACCGGATTGTTTCGCCCTCTGCTTTCCGCTTTACGAGGGTGTATCTGTTTATGATGTTCCGGCGGTCGAGGTCTATCCCGGTCATTCCGCTGCGGGCTAATCCAATGTTAATAACCCGCCGCACAGCTTCCTTGCGGTCTGCGTACATCCCAAGTGCTTTTGTTTTCGGCATCTCTTTCACCTCCACATCCAATATAGATTTGATAAAATCAGCGCGGCCATCGTGATTTCCCACGCTATGCGCCATCTCTTTGTCTCCTGCTTTGCTTCTTCGATGATCTCTACTGCAAAGCTGTCTTCTCTTTCGTTAATGTCCATACCTCCTGTCTCTTGTTTCCTGCTTGTCCCCGTCCTATACTGTACTCACAGGCTCCCGCCAGAGCCGAGTACATAGAAAGGAGCGTTCAGACGTTGGAATTATCATCGAGACTCTATCATTGCCATAAAATCAACAAAAACGTAACTATTCTTGAGGATTACGAGATTGTTGAAGGCAAGAAGCGCCTAGTGCGTTGCTCATGTCCATATCATGAATACAAGGATAAGAAGCCGCACTGTGATGGGAATACGGAGTTTGGTTTTCCGTGCAGTTATGCAAAAAGTCAATAACCAAACTAACAAGCTCATCACATCTCTCGCTTGGAGATAGGTAACAATAAAGCCGTAAGTCGCATTTGCAGCAATCCCCAGACATATCTTTGCAGTGCTTGCTGACGGCTTTATTAAATTCCACTGCGTTCATCATTCGCTTTCTCACCTCCCCTCTTCGCCGCTTACTGCTTTTTCTTTTTTCGCAGAAGCTTTGGCATTCCTTTTCACGCCTGCTTTGCTTGCCAGCGCTTCGGCGTATCCCAGAAAATATCCTTTATCTCTTTCGGACATATTAGGGAGCGCCTTGCCGATCGTGACGATTATGTCCTTTTCTTTTTCGCTCAATGCTCAACCTCCTTGTTTGTTTTGTTAAGCACATTATAACGGTTTTTTATGTGCTTGTCAATACATTTTTAGAATAATTTTGTGCTTTACAAACGTTTCATTATGGTATATAATTACTCTTGCAAGGAGGTGAATTTAATGAATATAGGCGAGCGGATTCGTTATTTAAGAAAAGATATATTGCATATAACGCAAGAAGCATTAGGAGAGCCATTAGGTCTTTCCAGGGCAAATATCGCAAATATAGAATCAGGGAGAATTTCAGTTACGGAACGCGTGATCAACGATATAAGTGAGAAATTTCATGTGAATGAAGAATGGCTTAGATATGAACGCGGAGAAATTATTCAGCCTTTAGAAAGAAGTCAAATCATAACTGACTTCGTGGGCGATTTAATAAAGGAAGAAGATTCGTTCAGGACACGCCTTATAGAAGCTTTAGCAAAGCTGGACGATACTGAATGGGAAGTTCTCGAGAAGCTTGCGGAAAGTTTGTCACACAAAAAAGGCTAGGGGTGTTATCCCCTAGCGCAAGATCTTTTTGCAGAAACGGTAAACCAATTCGAGCATTTTAATGTCATTTGAATTATTTACCATTTCGGCAATGAGTTTTTTGTAGTCCATCGTGCATCCCTCCCAACACGAACATTTGTTTGATTATATATTAACACAAGGTAATATATATTTCAACAGATGCGGGCAGGGAAACGCGATGAAGCGTCAAGCCTGCGCGACAAAAAACGACAGACTGCGCAGGTTTTGACAGAATGTTACACACGGTTATATCGCTGCGGCGATCAACAAACAAAATATCATATGAGGAGGATAAGAAAATGGCACTTATCAAATGCCCCGAATGCGGGAAAGAATACTCAGAAAAGGCAGCTACATGTCCAAACTGCGGAGCGCCAAACGATTTATTAAATGGGAGCCAGCAGAATTTGAACGACCAGCTCCAGACGAGCGATACCACAAAAAAAACAAACACAGGGTTGAGCATAGCTGCTTTTGTTGTTTCACTTTTTAGTTTAATATTTGCACCTTTATCCATAATCTCGATTATTTTAATTATAATCGACGCTGTTAAGAATAAAAACAAAAAGCGCAAGAAGGGGCTTTGGATTGCCGCACTTGTTATATCAATCATTATGATCATAACTCTTTTTGTTCCGAAATCGGGTAACAACGATGCAGAACAGCACACAGTTGTGCAAGAAAATTCAAATGGCGACGTATCAGAAGGAGCCGATCCAATCGAAGCGGAAACTAACATTCCGAAAGAATATATTGAGGTAACTGCGGATGACCTCGTTGATGCTCTGAACAGCAACGCGATGAAAGCACAGAATGATTACCTTGATAAATATCTGCAAATCACTGGAACATTAGGCACAATCGACAGCTCCGGGAAATATATCTCGATTGATTCGGAACAGTTTTCGTTGGCAACAATCCAATGTTACATGACTTCCGAGGCACAAAAAGAAGTGATTATGAATATGAAAAAGGGCGACCCTATCACAGTAAAAGGATATTGTAAAGATATGGGAGAAATCCTTGGATACCAGATAGATATTGAAGAAATAACAAATTAAAAAATAAAAAGCCCCGATGCTGGTAACACCGGGGTAATCAAGAAAACTATACAGCACATGAGGTGGTGGTATGTTTTCCCTCGCAAGAAAATTATACCACAGCCTCCTACACCTGCATAGGTGTATTTTTTATACCTAAAAGGAGGATTAACTATGGCAACAGCAAAAAAACTCCCGTCTGGATCATGGAGATGCCGTGTTTACGACTACACAGACGAAAACGGGAAAAAACACTATAAATCATTCACGTCTGACAATCCAAAGCCCGCAGGAAAGAGAGAGGCTGAGGCTGCCGCCGCTGCTTATGCAGTTTCAAAAAAAACTGCTGCTCCGCGTTCCTTAACTTTCCAGGCAGCCCTTGAGGCCTACATCGAAAAAAGGTCTGTCGTGCTGTCCCCTTCCAGCGTCCGGGAATATAAACGCGCCAGGAAAAATTATAAGGACTTGAAAGATATCCGAATAGATGACATAACCCAGGAGGATATCCAGAGGCATGTCAATGCGTTTACCGAAGGGCACTCCCCGAAGAGCGTCCGGGATAACCACGCTCTAATCAGTGCCGTATTAAGGGAGACGCGCCCCGATTTTGCACTGAACACCGTTCTCCCGCAGAAGATTCGACCGCAGCTCTATGTACCGACAGATGATGATATAAAAAAGGTTATGGAGGCAGCCAAAGGGACAGAAATGGAAATCCCAATCCTACTGGCAGCCTTCGGCCCCATGAGGCGCGGGGAAATCTGTGCGCTTGACCGAAGTGATATAGCTGGGACACGCGTCCATGTGCACCGCAACATGGTTCTAGATGAAAACAGAAAGTACATTATCAAATCCCCAAAATCATATGCTGGAGACCGTTTTATAGATTTTCCCTCCTTTATTACGGACCAGATTCCAAAAGGCAACGGCAGAGTGACGGAACTCAACCCGAATATGATCACCCAACGATTTAACCACGTCCTAAAGCATGCTGGAGTGCCGCACTTCCGATTCCACGATTGCCGGCATTACTGCGCGTCTATCATGCACGCAATCGGGGTTCCAGATGCTTATATTATGGAGCGCGGCGGCTGGGGGAATGATGGGACATTAAAAAACGTCTACCGCCATGCGATGGAAGACCAGCGCGAAAAGATGTCAAATAAGACCAACGGTCATTTTGACGCGATGTTCAATTCTCTGTAAGCGTGTCATATTTCGTGTCATACTGCTGTTCATTTTAATATTTTAACGTATATATATGTACCTTTAATAATATTACTATATATATGGGAAATGCTTTAAAAACGGCATCCCCGGCAGCTAAAGGAATATCGATGAATTGCGCAGACCAGTTCAAGTCTTGTCACTCCGATTAAAAGAACCTTGAGAGATCGAGGTTCTTTTTTTCATGCCAATAGAATGTTCGCATGGCGTGCATTCTATTATTCATGACAATAGAATGCTCACATGGGGTGCATTCTATTGTATTTCCCTGAAATCCTCAAAACATTCCGATTCAAAAAGCATCCGCAGAGATCAGCGACCCTGACAGCCTGTCGCCGCTGATTTCTGCGGATGCTTCTTTTCTCCATCTCTCTGTCCGTTCATCCAACCAGGCTGCACCGGACCGTCACACGCTTTCTTCCTCCATAGGTACAGGTAAACAGCGTCAGATCCCAGTCACCGGACAGCATCTCGTCTACTGCATAGGGATTTAAGGTTTCTACCTTTTCTACCTCATATTCGTATACGTCGCCCGAAACCGCTGTAAACTTCACCGTTGCACCCTCCGGCAAAAGTCCGATATTGCCAAAATGCCGTTTATAATTATGGGCGGCAATAATCAGGGAATTTTCCTCTGCATTTCCGGTGTAGCGGCAGGGTGCTTTTTTCAAGGACGGATAGCTCCAGGGATCCGCCACCGGCAGCGTAAGCTGCAGGGACGGAATTTCCAGCTCGCCGATCCAGCAAAGCCCGTCTGCCTCCACAAAGGTCATCCCGCTGTTCTCATCCACAGGAAGCGCCTCCGACTCCTGCTCCACAGCAGTCAGTTCTTCTTCATAGGCCTCTAAGGACGCCTCCACCGCAGCTTCGGCACGGCTGCTGTCCCAGATATTATACGCGGAGATCCCCACTGCTCCTGCTGCCAGAAGGATCCCAAGCCCCATCAGAGCCTTGGAACAGTCTTTTTTTTTTCGACCGATCCACCATCCAAGAAACAGCAATCCTGCTCCTACTATGGAAAGTGCCAGGATCGGCCAGCGCAGCTGTCCTGTCTGAGGCAGCTTCTCCGGTGTTTTCTGCTCCGGAGTTATTCCCGGTGTAACGATGGTCTCTGTCTTTTTCGGCGGCTTTTTCACCTCCGGCGTAGAGGGTTCCTCGGATTCTTCCGGCGGATACACCGGATCCGGAATCCTTTCGGCCTTCGGATTCACCGACATGTCATATAGCAGCTGGGCGTTCAGATTCGTCGGGATCGAAACCAGAGACGGATCGGTTCTGTATTTCTGCATCTGACCCGGAACCAGCAGATACAGACCGGTCTGCAGCCCTGTCCAGCTGATCTTTCCGTTTGCATCTGTTCTTTTCGTATCCCCGGAAATGTGATTTGCTCTCTGATACTCCAAAAGCGCTGCCGAAGCATCCTTAGACTGCTGTGCCGTCAGGTTTTTCAGCTGCACGCTGCAGCCCTCAAAGCCGCCTGTCAGCTCCAGCACCGTATAGCCTCCCCGATCCACCATTGCGGCAACCTGATACAGGGTAAACTCTGCATTTGCAACGGGCTCGTCCCGCATGGTGTCAAAAAGGATTTCGATGGAGCCTTTTTTGTCCGTGTCCACGTCCTGCATCAAATTGGACGAGCTGCTCTGACTCTGCTGTGCACAGACGTCCTGTTTCCAGCCGCTGCAAAGGGATAATACCATGGCCAGCGCAAGCAGCCAGCCCTTTATCCCTTGTCTGATCCGGATTTTTCTTCCTTTCATTTTCTTCCTCACTTTCTGCTGCAGCTGCAGCCTACCTTTCTCCTGCCGGATACGCTCCTGCACCCCACCGACAATGAAGTTTCCTATTCTCTATCTATCGTACCCTCTCCCCATGGATCAAAAGACGATGGGAATTGACTCCATAGGGCGTACAGGTAACCAGTGTGACCTGATCCTTGTCGGACTCTGCTACCAAACCGTTTAACTCCTCCGGAAGCACCACCTCTGTCTGGGTCACTTCATAGACCAGCACACGATCCAGCACCGTGATCTGAAAGGTATCTCCCACCTCCACCTGATCCAGATCGGTAAAAAGCTTTGCCGAGGGAAGCCCCCGATGACCAAACAGAATCGCATGAGTTGTTTCGCCTCCAACCGGCAGGGAGGTTCCCTCCAGATGACCGACTCCGTCTTCCAGCGCCTCCTCCGATACTCCGTGATAAATGGGAAGCTTCAGCTTTATTTTTTCGATTTCCAGATATCCCATCACACCGCTGTCCTCTGCCAAAAGCAGCTCCTCATAGGATTTTCCGTCAATCAAAAGTGCTTCCTTTTCTGCCTCTCCCAGCATATCGAAGCTGATGCCAAGCTCTGCCAGTTTCTGATTATACCGGTCGGCTTCTTCCAGCAGGGCAGCCCGCCTTTTTTGCTCCATCTGCGCCTGTGCTTCCTGATAGGCTGCGATCTGCCTGCGCTGTTTTGCCTGTTCCATCCAGTTACTGACGGAGGGATATAACAGGACACCCAGCCCTGCCAGACCAAGAAGGATGGCAAGGACTGTCAAAATTTTTCGTTTCATGCACTTCTCCCTTCCGCTTTACCAAAAACAAAAGATCAGGCTTCCCGCCAGACGCTTTGCCGGCGACAGCTCCTTTGATACAGCTCCTGCAAGCTTTTCGTAGCAATCCAGTACAAACTGACACTCTTTTTTTGTCAGCCCCTGATCACTATAGCATGCCTTCAGCACGATATTTGCCAGCTTCTGCGCTGTCTTCTCCGAAAATATCGGATACTTCTTTCCAAGCTGCTTTGCAAAGCGCTCCTCCTGACAGCTGCATACGCTTTTTTTATTGAATTTCTGCAGAGCGGCAAAGCTTCGATAAATCCTTTGGATCTGCTCTCCCAGCGTTTCTCCTTTTCTGCCTCTTCTCCGTCGTTTGCAGAGGATATGTCGCCGGATGACTGCTGCGATCCCACAGGCAGCCATCGTCAAAGCCACCGCCGCCAGTGCTTTTTTCACCACCCGGAATATTCTGCTGCCGATCCCGGGAGTCTCAGCCTCTGGCGTGTCTTCCTGATAAAAGGCTTCCCCTGGGGTGTCCGGGCTGTCTGCTTCCTTCTGACCTGACGCTCCATCGCTTTCTGTTACCAGAGCTGCAAAGCCCGGTGTTGCCTCCACTACGGTCCATCCGATTCCTTCCCGGTAGACCTCTGCCCAGGCATGGGCGTTGTCATCCTCCAAAACTGCCTGATAGCTGCCGTCCTCCTGTCCCTTAAAAAGACTTGCCGGAGCTGCATAGCCCACCACATATCGTGCCGGCATACCGCAGGCACGCAGCAGCATGGTGGCCGCCGCTGCAAAATGAACGGAATTTCCTTCTTTGGATTCCTGCAAAAACCATTCTACAAAGTCCTTCCCCTCGGGCACAGCCTCCGGTTCCCGGACAAATTCATAATTTCCTGCCAGCTCGGAAACCACTGCCGTTTTGATCTTTTCCGAGTTTTTTTCTGGTTCCTTTGGATCTGCGCTTTCTTTTGT
>ENA-UOJT01000014-UOJT01000014.1-human-gut-metagenome-genome-assembly--contig:-C15-NODE-14-length-108225-cov-22.581834_pt1 | contig 108225 bp, 97 predicted proteins | sample MGYA00242357_ERZ723904 | MGnify/ENA metagenome assembly ERZ723904 | reverse complement strand
TACGGAATTTTACCAGATTCGCTAGGCGTAATGCCTTTAACTGATGCGAAATTGCAGATTTTGTTACCCCCAGTAGCACTGCAAGATCACATACACACATCTCACTCTGTTCTAGAGCGTGTAAGATTTGTACTCTGGTACCATCTCCAAATAGCTTAAATAAAGATGCTAACTGGATATAATCATCTTTGGGTTGCATCTTGGATTTCACATCATTCACAATATCCTCATGAATTACATCGCAATTACAAATATAAGACGTTTTTGACATATGTTCACCTCCAAATAATAATAGTTGAACAATTACTCAACTATTATTATATTTATTTTTTCATTTTTTTAAATAAGCTGATGTTAGTTCCCCATAGATTTTACAATTAAAGCCAGCTCTTTATTCTTTTCTTAATCTTTTTCCCAGTATACCGTTTTGGCTTTCTTGTCACACTTCCTGTAAATTCCGATTTGAAGGGCAGTCGCCCAATCACTTATTTACTCTATTATAACAAACCGCCCCGAAAAAGTCAATCGCTTGCGGGGCTGAATCCAGAAAGGAGTGTTCTTTATGAACAACAACCAGCTTGCGGAAGTCGCAAAGATCCTCGGTGTCTCCGAGGACAGCATTTCCGTTATGAACGATGAGATCAAAAACAGTATGACGGCAGTTTTTGAAACTGTTGCTATCAGAAATGACGAGGACAAAAAGATAGTCTTTGAAGCACTGGACGATCTGTGGCAGAAAGGCTCAGTATATATCGGGCTTGATGAGGTTGCAAAATCAACTGGCATTTTGCTTGTAACACTCTGCAGCCTTGATTACGATACGCAGCAGGCTATCGTTTATGAGTACATGATGGACAGCTCGCAGACAGAACGTTTCTATGACCTTGTGAACAAAGCACTTGCAGTTTCAGAGCTTGGCAATGTTGCAAAGCTGATCGGTGTTCCTGTGCGTGAGCTGAGACCGCTCCCTCGCCGTATTCAGGAGAATATCTGCGGTGCGTACACAATGGAGTACGATGCCGACAGCACAAACACCGACCTGATCGACCACATCAGGGAGATGATCGCACCGTGACAGAGTTTTCATATATCGCAGGCATAGATATTACTTCTATCGCCAACAAGGAGTTTATCCGCTTTAATACGGATAAGGCACAGGAGATATGCGTAGCCCTCGACAAAAGCGGTATTCCTTTTTCAGCCCGATACGGTGAAACCGAAATGGTGCTGACCTATGACGGCAGCTGCAAGGAACAAGTCGAGGATATTATCGCAAAAGCGGAGTCCGGCAACTATGAAGCATTGCTCCGTGAACTGCAAGTATACGGAGAACCTGACGGTTATTATCGGCTTTTGGGCGAAGTCGCAGACCTATTGAACACAACGATCGGTGCGTTGCAGAACCGTCCCGATGAGGTCCAGCTTGCACTTTGCAAAACATATACGGACTTTTGGCTCTGCGATGATGCCTCGATTCAGCGAGAGCTTGACCGTGTGATCTCTGTAAACGGCAGAACGGTGTCGGATATTCAGGAGCATGAAAAAATCAAGACTCAGAAGAAAGCTCCGACAGCACCCACACAGGATTCGGCTGAAAAAGTTCGCACATTTGCGGAGCTTTTCGAGAACTATCAGCGCCGAAATGCCAATGACTATTTTACAAGAGAAGCCCACAAACACTTAGCTGAGATCGCCCGTCGCAGACAGCAGGGCGAACAGGAGCGTAGCATTCAGAACGAAGAAAGAGAAAGGAAGTTCAGACAATGAAGAAGATCATTGTAATCGGAAGTGCCGTTGTTACCGCCGTGACCGCAGCGGTTATCATCATCGTGAAGCACACAAAGTGAGGTAGCCTATGCCAGTACAGGATAATGACGATAAGAGAACCGCCGACCAGCCTGCGGTCGATGCGGAAGAACTGAGAAGAAAACAGGCTCAGTCTCGGGAACAGCAGCAGGACGAAACCAGCGTTCAGAAGTCGGGAAAACTTCTTCCTCTGCTGAACGCAAAGGCAGAACATCATCAGAGCCGTATCGACTCTCTTGATGAAAAAATCGCCAATCAGACAGATAAGATCGACCGCAACAAAGCGAAGATCGAAGCTCTTTCCGCAAAGGCTGATAAGCTCGAAGATACCAACCGTATGCTGAAAGCTACAATCGGCAATTTGCCGGGTATCGGTGCTGTTATTGCCCTTAACGAGAAGCGTATTCAGGCTATCCGTGAGGAGAAAATTCCTGAGCGACAGCAGAAGATTGACCAAGGGTGGAAGAAAATCGACGCACTGACAGACAAGCGTGACCGTATCGAACACAAGCTCAACCGTGTTATCGCTCTGAACGATACGATCAAGAGCTTTTCTATCGGCTTTAACAAGGAACGCCGTGAAGCTTTTGCCGATGCAATGACAAGGTTGAATGGTGCAACTGTTGATTGCCTGAGCGATAAAAAAGCAACACTTGAAGCGAAAAAGCAGAAAATCCTTGATACTTACAATGATCCTGCAACAAGTGTTGTTGACAAATATAATCTCTCCGAACAGCTCAAAGATGTGAATGAGCGTATTTCAGCACTTGATGATAAGATCATGAAACTTGCCCGTCCTGAAACACACTATGAGGAGCAGGTCAATGATCAGCTCGATGCTTCTATGAAGCTGACCGGAGATAAGCTCGGTGAAATGGTTCAGAAAGGCAATATTTATATGCCGACACTTGCTGAGAGTGCTGTTCAGGCGGCACAGAAGGTCGAAACGCTTGACCGTACTAAGGTCGCTGAACTTGCAGATCAGTTGAATATTAAACCCCTTGCCAATGTGGAGATGCAGCTTGAAGATGATTACAACATGATCGACGGTATCATCAACAACGGCTCTAAGGAGGACATTGACAAGGCAAAGGCAGAGCTTGCGGAAGGTATCAAGTCTATGGAGAGCCTTGCAGAAAATCCATTTGTTCCGCAGGAAATGAGAGATAATGCAGTTGAGGAGCTTGCAAAAATGAAAAGTCAGCTTGAGCTTCTCAATATGCACGATGAAGTCGAGGTAGATAGCTGGCTGTCAGATATGCTTGATACGGGTGATGCCGTTTTGACTGATGACGGCGGTTTCAAGGTGAACCCTGATTATTACAAGGAATTGCCTCGAAATGACCGTCATGTGGAGACTATGGCGGAAATTCAGGCTGTTGAGGTCATGTCGGCTCTTATGTCGGCAGGCGTACAATTTTCCGCTGCTACTAAGGGTGAGGATAAGGTCGGAATTACCGTTTCAAAGAATGATGTGTCAACTCTGAATGATGTGATGTATGCTTCTATCGGAAAGATCGCACATACTGATGCCGCAAAGGAGAACGGCGGTAAGGGTGAAAATGGCAAGTATGAGACCATCAACCCTGAATACTACGCTTCACTCGGCAAGGACGATAAGCACACCCGTGTTGAGTCGATCGACACGGCACGAAACATCGTGGCAGAACTGCAAAAGGCGAACATTCCGTATTCTGCGGTTGTCCGCAAAAATGATACGGTAGCAGTCACAGTATCTAAGGCGAACTCTCAGGCATATCAGCAGATCGAGAGTGCTGTCAAGGGGAAAAGAGCCGTGGAGTATGTCAACCCCGACTATTTTAAGACACTCCCGAAGCAGGAGCGTTTCACCCAGCGTATGGGTGAGGGGCAGGCTCGGAAGAAATCGGCAGAGCTGACATCTAAGGGCGTGGAACATTCCGCTGTGTTCGGCGGTGAGAAGTCTGCGGTCACGGTCGCAAAAAAGGATTCCAAAAAAGCTTTCTTTTCCCGTGGCAAAATGCAGAGAGATGCCCAGCGTATCAGTGGCCGAGGCCAGCAGAAACCTCAGCAGACACCCAAAAAGAGAAATGATCAGGGGCTGGAATAACAGATGAGAATTACTGATGAGCAGAAAGAAAGGGCGAACCTCGTCAATCTTCCTCAGTTCCTCATGTCTCACGGCTTTGACCTGAAAAAGGTCGGCAAAGAGTATGTGTGGAAGGAACATGACAGCCTGCATATCAAGGATAACGGTCCGGGAGAACGTGGTCAATGGTTCAGGTTCAGCGAAAATAAGGGCGGCGGTAATATCGGCTTACTCCGAGAATATATGGATATGTCCTTTCTTGATGCCGTCGAAGCTCTGACCGGAGAACACATTGACCGCACCTATACTCCGTCCCGCACATACGAATCGAAACCTGTTCAGCAAACGGCAAGAGAGCTTTCCCTTGCTGAAGCTGATAATTGCAGGCGTGTGTTTGCGTATCTGTGCAAGACCAGAGGGCTTGACTATGATATGCTTTCCGCACTTGTGAAGAAAGGCATTATCTCTCAGGAAGAAAAAACAGGCAATGTGCTTTTCAAGTACTATGACGATCAGGGCAAAGTCATCGGTGCGGAAAAGGTCGGTACATCAACGGAGCATAAATTCAAAGGCATTGCAACAGGCTCGGCTGGCGGTCACGGATTTGAGGTAGTACACGGCACTGGCGAAAAGGCCTTTTTCTTTGAGTCGGCAATAGATATGCTTTCCTATCTGCAAATGCACAGCAAAGAACTTGATAATTGCAGGCTTGTTTCCATGATGGGCGTGAAGCCGAGTATCGTCCTTGATACGATGCTTCGTCATAATATCGCTCCTGAGAATGTATTTTTATGCTCCGACAATGATACCGCAGGCAATGAATTTGCTCGGCGTTTGCAGGAACAGTATCCCGATATGAAACGTATCATCACGCCCAATACATATAAAGACTGGAACGATATGCTCAGAAATATTCCAAAACAGATAGAAGTAGAACAAGAGACTAAGACAAAGGAGGTTGACAGCGTGGCTGACCTTATGACATACGGCAACAAAATGTGGAATAATGCGACAGACAACAGAGATAAGTCGCTGATATCAATGCAGCTTGCGGATTTTCAGCGTGTGCAGAAAATGCTTGAACAATCGGGTATCAATTATTATGCCTACGAAATGAACAGTACTGTCCGTATGGCGGTGAATGATAAGGATACCGATTGGCTAAGAAAAATCCTTGGCAATATGAACGTTACAAAGTCCAACAGACCGTATTCTCCACCTGAGAAAAACATCATCGGCAATACAGAATATCGTTACATTCCGCAAAAGGAATATGTGACGGCTGACCGTGATCTTGTGCTGAAAATGGCTGATATTATGGCTCGGAGAGGTATGCAGTTTTCGGGCAGAATCTATCCGTCCGGTAAAGGAACGCTGACGGTAAGTCACGCTGACTTCTTTGCTGTCCGCAATATCAAGGACGAAGTGATCAGTATGCGTAAGCAGTTTGCAAGTCCTGATAAGGCACAGGAAGTCGGCAACCGTGATTACTGTGCAAACCGTGATACTCGCTATTATATGAGCAAGCTCACACCTGAGCAGTTCAAGGAAGTCAAGCCGTTTTTGGAGACAAGTGTGAGCTATCATGCAGTTTCCCGTGAAGGCAAGGTCGCATTTGCAGTCGATAAGGAGAACGCTCCTGCTTTTCATAGAGCATTGGAGAACGCTGTCCGTGAGGTCGGTATACTCCGAAATATGGCTGACCTCGGTCTGACTATGGAGCAGAATGTGGCACTTTCTCCCGTGGTGCATCGTCTTGCGGTGGAAGATGTAAAGCTCAATCTCGCTGACTTTTTCGATAATCGATACGATGAAGCACAGTTCGGTGAAATGCTCTCTCTTGTTGATGCGTATCTGTCACAAGCTCCGGCTGAACGTTATGGCGAACACTCCAAACTGAATGATATGCTTGAAGCCAAGTCAAGTTTTGACCGCAGTATTGAGCTTTCTGACTTCTTTTCTCAGCACGATTTCTCCGATGAACAGAGGGCGGCTATTACTGCTATGTTTGTTGGTGATGTGACGAAAGGACAGATCGACAGCATTGACGAAACATTCACGGCGGAGGATATTCAGGCATATGATGAGATCCTGCACAATGCTTTGCAGGAGTCCGATGTTGCAGACTTTCTGACTGCTCACAAGCAGGCGGTCACTGACCGTGAGAACGCAAGCAAAGTTCCCACTGAGGAAGAAGTGCTGTTTCAACAGGCTGACCTTGCAAAATTCCTTGCGGAGCGTACTCTGTCAAGCGACGAATGGGAAGATATGGCGTATCCTCTGTTTAGTAGCGGTTATCTTGATAAACACAAGCCCAGCGACAAGGCGACTTTCGGATATAACCTGAGTGAGTCTGCACTCTATGACCTTGCCCAGCGTTTTCATGACGGTGAGAATATTCGCCGTGAGCTTGCTCTCGGACTGTTAGGGGGCGGCACAACCGCAGATATTGAGTTTATCTTTGAACAGGGTGAGATCTCAGACCGTACTTATTATTATGCTGAAAACCTCCGTCACTCTCTCCATACAGAAAAGACTGAGGACGGATATCATTGCAGTTTCAGCGGTATGGAGCGTTTTGTTTCTTTTGAGGAAATCGGACACGCTTTCATTGACCGTATCCACGAGGAATTTGATGACTTGGCATATTGGGCTGTTCTGGATTATATCAAAGATGATATTCCCGATATATCCGATGATACCGTGAAGGAGCTTATCACGGCATTTGACGGTGCAGCACTCCACGGCTGGGAGAACGGCGATAATCAGCCTAAGCTCAACCGTATTAAGAAAGCCATGTTTGATGTTCTCGGTGATGAGGAGCAGACAGAAAAGGCGTTTGCTTGCATTGCAAAGCACAAGTATAACGTAACCTTTGAGCCTGAACAGCCCGAAAAGCAGCCTGACAGCCTTACATTTCATTTCGGAAAGGGTGACGGTGATGAATGGGTCAGCGAAAGCGACATCGTTCACGATTTTGCTCTTGCACACCCTGATTGCAGTTTTGCCCTTGGAAATGCTGTCCTCGAATACCTCGATGAAAAACAGCATTCGGAACGTAATATCCCCGATCTGAAAGCTGGCTGGTATAAAAAAACAGACTTCACGATCACTGCCGTCATAGGCGGTGAGGATTTCAGCTATGAGGGCCGCTTTGATATTGGTGACGGCAAGGGTACGGGCGGCGGTTCGCTGATCGATCATATCCGTGCCCACAATGAGGGTATCCTCAGCTATACGCAGCACCCGTTCAATCAGCCGGAGTATCAGGAAAGAGCGAAGCACACACTTGATGTGTTTGTTCCTTTCCTCGAAGCCCATTCTGAGCTGACGGCTGAGGAACAGTGTATTTTCGATGATTTCAAGGCACAGCACCCTATCCGTAGTTATGATGATATTACTGTCGCTGAGGAAAAGCTCCAAACGTTACAGCAGGTAGTCGATAAATTTTTCGGCACAGACTGCGAATCGGCGGAGACAGAGAACGGCACATGGAAACTGGCTATTGCTGAGGGTGATAAAGTTGGAGAGCTTTTTTATGGCGGAGAACCTGTTTGCGGTATCTATAACCGTGGCGATAAAATGGAGATCGAGCCGTATCGTGAGTTGTCTACTTTTCCGAAACTCCTGCAAACGGCAATGCTCGAACATGATCCTGACAAGCCTGTTGAGATCATGGACTTTCTGCGTACCTTTGAAACTCCGCTGGATAAGGCAAAGTGGCTTATCGACGATTTCTGTGAAGGGGAATACCGCAACGGCGCTGATTTCTCCGATCTGCATAACATCGGTCTTGCATTTACGACGCTGACGGACGATGAGCTGCCCATTCAGGTGACGGCTGACCTTGTGGACTTCAAGATCACTCACGAATTTGACGGTGAAGTGTTCGATACGGAGCAGTTTGACAGCATTGAGGATATGATCGAAAACGGTCTGACAGGACTTGATTTTTCTGATCTTGTTTCCGTTCCCGATGAGGTTATAGACAGGCATACAGGCAAGAACGAGCAGGCGGTAGAACTTATAAGCGATGCTTCTGCGGACATTAACAAGCCTTTGTTTACCGATGAAACAGTCATTGACGAAATTCAGCGAAATGAGCAAGATGATGTACCGTTTTGGGAAAAGCACGATATTGAGGGCGAACAGCTTTCTTTGTTTGGCGATGCCGAGCCGCTGACTGCTTCAAAGTCTGTATCACAAAAGCCGAAGTCGGAATTTGCAAAAGGTCCGGTAGTTGACGGTGTTCAGGTCTATGAAGCCTTAGCGGCTGAGATCGACCGTGGTACAGGATTCGTTCACGGTAAGCTCCGTGTGCAGGACTTCTATGAGGAACAGCACCCGACTGTACAGCAGTTGGCTGATTTTTTGAAAAAGGAGTATGGCACGGGCGGTCATAGCGGTGAGGGGAAAATATCGCTTGTGGACTACAATTCACAGGGTATTACTTTCAGCTTTGAGAACGGCGAAAAGTTCCGTCATTCGTGGTACAATGTTGCGACAATGACCGAAGCACGGCTCAAGGACGATACCTATCTTTCGGCTGAACAGAAAGCAGAGAGGGCGACACTCAAAGCGGAGCAATCTGCTGAAGAACGTACCTCACACGATACTGTGGAAGTCGGTGACCAATTTCGTCAAAAGATTACTGGCGAGGTTTCTGAGGTTGTATCGCTGACAGGTGCGTTGCCGTTCTATACGGACGATTGCACTGTCTCAAGAGAAAGCGGCGGCTTTGTTATTACGGAGAATATCTCCTATGATAAGCTTCTGAACAGCGGAATGTATGAGTATATCGGCAGAAATGAGCCTGAAAAGGAGCAGCCTGCACATATGAAACCTGAGCCTGTTGCTGATGTTACACCCGAAACAGAAAAGCCCGATATTCCCGATGTAAAGAACCTGTCTCAGCTCAAAAAGGCTATCAAGCCTGGCATGATGTTTGAGATCAGCGATCATCTCCATCCTGAGTGCGTAGGAGAACGCAGAATCGTTACGGGTGTAAGCACCGTTGATTTTACTTCCCGAAAGCTCGATGAAAACGGAGAGCCTGCGGGCAAGGATATTCACATGGAATTTGACCGTGCAAAGAACTGGACTTTCGACGGCGGCGAGCTGACCTCTCGGCTCGACAACGGCGATATGCTCATGTCATTCCATTTTATTGACGGCTTGGAGCGTACCAAAGAGTCGGAGCGTGAGACTATTACAGCAGAGGTTGTCAGTTCTGATGAACCTGTTGCAGAAGAAAGCACCACGCCTGCACCAACTCCCGATAAGGGCGATAACTTCACGATCACCGATGATAACCTCGGTGACGGCGGTGCTAAGATGAAGTTCAGAGCCAATGTCGATGCGATCAGAACGCTAAAAACGCTTGAAGCGGAAAAGCGTCCTGCAACGGCTGAGGAAAAAGAAATCTTGTCGAAATATGTAGGCTGGGGTGCTTTGGCTAAGGCTTTTGATAAGAACGATGAGAAGTGGGCCACAGAGTATAAGGAGCTTTCCGAGTTGCTGACTCCGCAGGAATATGCTCAGGCACGTTCAACGGTAAATGATGCGTTTTACACTAGCCCGACAGTTATCGACGGAATTTTTGAAGCTCTCGGCAATTTTGGCTTTGAGGGCGGTAACGTATTAGAGCCTGCAATGGGTATCGGAAACTTTTTTGGACGTATGCCCGAAGCTATGCAGGCTAATTCTCAGCTCTACGGCGTGGAGATCGACAGTTTGTCGGGCAGAATCGCTCAGACACTCTATCCCGATGCGGATATTGCGATTCAGGGCTTTGAAAAGAACCGTTTTCAGAATGGCAGCTTTGATGTGGCAGTCGGTAATGTTCCGTTCGGTGAGCTTGGTTTCCGTGATACTGTTCATGATACTACCAAACTGCATGACTATTTCTTTGCAGAAGCTCTCTCAAAGCTCAAAGACGGCGGTATCATGGCATTTGTGACCTCGGCAGGCACACTTGACAAGCGTGACGAGACTACAAGGCAAATGTTGGCTGACAAGGCTGACTTCATCGGTGCGATCAGACTTCCGGGCGGTAAGAATGGTGCTTTTAAGGACAATGCAGGCACGGAAGTCACTACGGACATTATCTTCCTGAAAAAGCACGAAGGCAAGTCACTTGCCGAAATGTCCGATATTCCCGATTGGGTACATATTGTTGAAACGGCTGACGGTCTGCCGATCAACAAATATTTTGAACAGCACCCTGATATGGTACTTGGTACGGTTGTCGAGGGCAATAAGCTCTATGGCAGTGGTACAATGGTTGTTGCCGAGGACGGCTTTGACCTGAAATCGGCACTCCATGAAGCAGTCGGCAAACTCTCGACGGAGATCAGTCATGAGCATGGCAGAGATGTGTATGCAAAGACCGCTGACGGCGTTCAGGTGCAGATTCCGTCTAATCTGCGTAATTACAGCTTTTTCATGTCTGACGATCAAGTTTTCTTCAAGAAAAATAACGCTGCCTGCGAGTTCCGTTTCGATAGGGGAACAGCACAGCACAAGCGTTTCAAGGCATTTATTGAACTTCGTGACCTCACCCGTGAGCTGATTGAAGCAATGGAACTTGACAAGCCGGACAGCGTTATCAAGGATTTGCAGACGAAACTTAATGTGGCGTATGATGATTTTTACAAGAAGTACGGTATTATTCATTCTCAGACGAATAAGCGGTATTTCAGCGAAGATGTGTCATATAACCTTGTGGCAGGGCTTGAAAAGAGCTATGATAAGACAAAACTCCTTGCAAAGTCCGATATTTTCACAAAGAGAACGATCGTTCCGCCAAAAGCGGTCGATCATGTAGACACGGCACTTGAAGCACTCACGCTCTCCGTTGCGGAAAAGGCAAGAGTTGACTTTTCGTACATGAGTGGATTGACGAGTATGACGGAGGACGAACTGAAGCGTGACCTGACAGGGGCGATTTTCAAGATACCCCATACGGAGAACGGTTATCAGACGGCTTCGGAGTACCTTTCGGGCGATATTCGCAAGAAACTTCGTGAAGCTGAGGAGATCGCTGAGTACGATCCTGATTTCAATATCAACGTATCGGCACTGAAACAGGCTATGCCCGAACCGCTGAAAGCAGGAGATATTGATATTAAGCTCGGTGCAGCTTGGCTTGATCCGAAGTATTACGAACAGTTCATGTATGAGCTGTTGCAGACACCAGCGTATCAGCGGAGTGACAGTTCGTCTGCTCGGTGGAACAAGTCTGCTATTGTCGGCGTGGAGTATTCGGTTCACGCTAACTCTTTCCATGTCAGCAACAAGTCTTCCGACAGGTCGGTGCTTGCTACGCAGAAATACGGCTCTCACAAGATAAACGCTTATGACATCTTTGAACATTTGCTGAATCTGCAAGAGCCAAAGGTATATAAGACTATCGAGGTTCCGGACGGCTTGGGCGATACAAAGGAAAAGCGTGTAGTGGATATAGATGCTACCCGTGTCGTACAGCGTAAAGCCGATGATATTCGCAAAGCTTTCAAGGCGTGGATATTCAAAGATCCGCAACGCCGTGAAGCTATCGTAGAGAAGTATAACGAACTTTTCAACAGTATCCGTCCCCGTGAGTTCGATGGCTCGGCTCTTTCCTTCCCGATGATGACTTCGGATATTAAGCTCCACGACCATCAAAAGAACGCAATCGCTCATGCGATGTTTGGCGGTAATACGCTGTTTGCACACTGCGTGGGTGCGGGCAAAACCTTTGAAATGATCGCAACGGCGATGGAAAGCAAGCGATTAGGTTTGTGTACTAAGAGCCTGTTTGCCGTGCCGAATCATCTGACGGAGCAGATCGGTGACGATTTTCAGAAGCTCTATCCGGGAGCAAATATTCTTGTTGCTACCAAAAAGGACTTTCAGAAAGCAAATCGTCAGCAGCTCTTTGCAAAAATCGCAACTGGAAACTATGATGCGGTTATCATAGGTCACTCTCAGCTCGGTAAAATCCCTATTTCAAAGGAGAGACAGGTCATGACGATCCAGAGTCAGATTGACGATATTCTCCGTGGTATCGAGGAACTGAAAAAGAGCGAAGGCTCTAAGTTTCAGATCAAGGCTATGGAGCGTACTCGTAAGAGCCTGCAAAAGCAGCTTGATAAGCTAGAAAAGGCGAATCAGGACGATACGCTGACCTTTGAACAACTTGGTATAGATCGCTTGTTCGTCGATGAAGCCCATGAGTTTAAGAACCTATTTGTTGCCACAAAATTGCAGAATGTAGCCGGAATTTCCAATTCTGCTTCGCAAAAAGCACTTGATTTGTTCCTCAAATGCCGTTATCTCGATGAAAAGACTGGCGGCAAAGGCGTGGTTTTTGCCACTGGAACGCCTCTCAGTAACAGCATTACAGAGCTTCACACCATGATGCGGTATTTGGAGTATGACTTCCTGAACAATCACGGATTACAGCACTTTGACAACTGGGTAGCAGTCTTTGGAGACCAGAAAACCGATTGGGAGTTAAAGCCTGCGGGCAATGGTTTCAAGGAGCGTACCCGTATCGCCAATTATACAGGTCTGCCCGAACTGATGAGTATGTTTAAGCAGGTCGCTGACATTCGTACTGCGGATACGCTGCAACTTGATGTGCCTGACTGTGAATATCAGGTGGTTCAAGTCGAAGCCACTCCGTTCCAGCAGAAGCTTGTTCAAGAGCTTGCCGACAGAGCTGATGCTATCAATGCAGGCAATGTTGATCCCACGATCGACAATATGCTCAAGATCACGTCGGACGGTAGGAAGCTTGGTCTTGATCCTCGTCTGATTGATCCGTCATTTGAAGATAACCCCGAAACAAAGCTCAACCGCTGTGTCGAGAATGTAGCCCGTATCCACGCTGAAACGGCTGAGGACAGGCTCACGCAGATCATCTTCTGTGATTTGGGCGTTCCGCACAAGGCAACAGGAGAAGCAGAGGCCGAGGGCGAAGATGCCGACGATGCTAAAGATAAGAAATCTATTGCTGAGGTTGAATCATTGGAGGAAGAATGCGATTTTTGTGTTTATGACGATATTCGTGACAAGCTGATCGCAAGGGGTATCCCTGCGGAGGAAATTGCATACATTCACGATGCGAAAACTGAACAGCAGAAATCCGATCTTTTTGATAAAGTCCGTAATGGTGAGATTCGTGTTCTGCTCGGTTCTACGGCAAAAATGGGTACGGGTACGAATGTCCAGAAGAAGCTGATCGCAGTCCATGACCTCGATATTCCGTGGAGACCGGCTGACCTTGAACAGCGCGCCGGAAGAATTATCCGTCAAGGCAATGAAAACAAACAGGTGCAGATCTTCCGCTATGTTACCAAAGGCACATTTGATGCTTATTCCTATCAGACTTTGGAGAACAAGCAGAAATTTATCTCTCAGATCATGACGAGCAAAACTCCTGCGAGAAAGTGCGAAGATGTGGACCAGCAGGCACTCACTTATTCCGAAATCAAGGCTCTCTGCACAGGCGATGAGCGTATCAAAGAAAAGCTGATGCTTGAAAATGAAGTGAAGGAACTGAGGGTACTTGCTGCGGAACATAGGAACACGGTGTTCGAGATGGAGGACAGGGTTGCTCGTTTTCCTGAACAGGAACAGAGACTGACCACTATTCTCAATGATCTGCACACTGACCGTGAAGCACTCCGCAAGCTCCCAATCGATCCTGAACGCAAACTCCCCGTATTCAAGATCACTGTTGGTGAGACAGAATACAGCGACAGAAAAGAAGCGGCTAAGGCTCTTGAAGATGCTGTACTGGCTATAAAGTATGCCGATACGCCTGTTAAGGTAGGTTCGTTCCAGGGTTTTGACCTGACTGTTACGGTCAACAGTAACATGATGGGCGGCGGTATGTTGGCTTGCCTGAAAGGATCAGCTTCGCATACTGCAAAGCTGATCGAGAGCTTTGCCCATAATCTGAACCGCCTTGAAGCTGCACTATACAACATTGACGGCAGAATTGAGCGTACTCAGACTGACCTTGCAAAACTCAAGTTTGACCATGAAGAAGCTCAAAAGATCGTAGCAGAGCCGTTTCCTCAGCAGGAGGAGCTTGACAGCAAAGAGGAAAGGTTGAAAGTCCTGACCGATGAATTGAATCAGGCGGCTATTGAAGCCAAGAAGAACACTCCAAAGCGTGAAAAGACCTGTTACTTTGAGAGGGCTAAGATGAAGCGTGATGCGGCTCGACTTGCTAAAAAGCCGAGAACTGCGAAGGATAAGGCTAAGAGTAAGGATAAGAAGCAAGGAATTGAATAATCGTAACCGCCAACCAGACCCTAACGTTGATTCGGCACTAAAAAAGCGATAAAATAGTTCCAAAGGGATTTACCCCGAAAGGGGCTGAGAATATGCCAACGATCAGAGAAGTAAAAACCGAGATTCGTCACAGGGAGTGGGCAGAGCAGATACAGGAATGCCAGAGCAGTGGTATGACCGTAACTGCTTGGTGCAAGGAAAAAGGTATCAGCCAGCACACATACTACTCACGCCTGAATGTGGTGAGAAAAGAACTGCTGAAACGAGCTGGATTGCCTTTGCAGCAGGTCGTACCGCTGAATGTTTCTCAAAGCGTCACCTGCACGACAGCTGCGGTGCAAACACAATGTATTGCCAGTGGTGCTGAACCTGAGAAGGTTGAACCAGCTGTCCCACAAAAGGTAATTGTTCGTAAGGACGGGATTGAGGTCGAAATGCCGCCAGATATATCTGAGGAGTTTCTCCTTACGCTGCTGAGAGGTCTGAAAGAATGCTGAAAGACTTAACTGCTGACAATATCTACATCGTCTGCGGACATACGGATATGCGGAAGTCCATTGACGGGCTGGCGGCACTTGTACAACAGCAGTTTCAGCTTGACCTGTTTACAAGCAGTGCATTTCTGTTCTGCGGCAGGCGCAGAGATCGTATGAAGGTGCTTCTGTGGGAAGATGACGGCTTTCTGCTGTTGTATAAACGTCTTGAAGACGGGAAATTCTCCTGGCCGCGCAATGAACAGGAAGTCAGGAATATTACCCGTGAACAATTCATCTGGCTCACGCAGGGACTGTCGATCGACCAACCAAAGGCAATCAAAAAAGTAGCCGGCGGTGTGGATATATGCTGACTTTTCCACGATGAAAATATACAGTAATGTGGACAATATTTCTATGCTTCAATGGCACTCTTTTTCTTGAAAGATCGGACAAATTATGGTATAATCAGAGTATCATGAACCGTCTGGAATTTCAGGGAAAGGAGTGCTTTTGCTATGACATACGAAGAACTGAAAGCAGCATATGAAGCCGCTGTGCAGAAGTGCTCTGAGCTTGAAAAAGAAAATGATGAGCTGAAAAAATCGAACGAAGATCAAGCTCTTCACATCGAGCATCTGGAAGAGCAGATACTCAAACGGAACAAGATGCTCTTCGGACAGAAAAGCGAGAAATCGAAATTCATCTGCGATGGGCAGATGAATCTGGACGGTAATGTGTTCAACGAAGCGGAAGAATTGTCAAATCTTTCTGCCGCTGAGCCTACCGAGGATTCCATCACCAAAAAATCGAAGAAAATCGGAAAGCATCGGGGAAGAAATGAACTGCGTGGTGATCTTGAAACGAAAGAGATCGTGCATACGCTCCCCGAAGATCAGAGAAAATGTGCGGTCTGCGGCAGTAGGCTCGTGCCGTTTTCAAAAGAATACATTACCACACGGCTCTGCATTATCCCTGCGAAAATCTTCAAGATCACGTACTTTCGTGAGGTCTACAAATGTGAACACTGCGATAAGCACGGAGATAAGGCGAATATTGTGAAGGCTCCGAATCTGACTCCTGCGCCTGTCATTCCGAGAGGTCTGCCGGAAGCAGAACTGATCGCATATATCGCTGAGGCGAAATATCTGCTTGGCGAACCGCTTTACCGTATGGAACAGCACTTCAAGATGCAGGGCATCTACCTGAACCGCACATCACTTGCAAACTGGATCATCAAAAGTTCAGAATGGCTTATACCTGTTGTGAAGCACTTCTGGAATTATGCTTACCTCGAACCCGTCCTGAACGCTGATGAGACTACGCTGCGTGTCCTGAAAATACAGGGAAAGCCCGTAAAAAAGCTGGGACAGATGTGGGTAGTCTGCACAGGAGCGTCAGCAAAGCTTCTGATCGCGATCTATACCTATCGGGACAGCCGTTCCAAGGTGACTGCGGAGGAACTTCTCGGCAGTTATGACGGTATCGTGCAGACCGATGGGCTGGGGTCTTATGGTTCGGGAGAATATCTGCACGCAGGCTGCTGGTCGCACGCTCGCCGCAAGTTTGTGGACAGCATACCTGAAAATGATAAAAACAGCAAAGCGGCAAAAGCTGTCGAGATCATCGACAGAGCATTTGCCTTGGAGCGTGAAGCAAGAAAAGCAAACGTCCCGCCGGAAAAGATATTGGAGATGCGGCAGAAAGAGGTAAGACCGATCATAGAAGAATTCTACAACTTCATCGGAACGCTCAGACCGAGCAAAGGTTCACACCTTGGCACGGCGGTCACCTATGCCCTGAATCAGAAAGACAAGCTCCTTTTGTTTTTAGATCATCCCGAAGTGAAAATGACAAATAATCTTGCAGAACGCACCGTTAAGCCTTTTGTGATCGACCGTAAGAATTTTCTCTTTTCTGCGACGGATAAGGGTGCAGATGCGAGTGCTCTCTTCATGAGCGTGATCGAAACAGCCAAGCGAAACGGACTGAATGTGTTTGGTTATCTCTCCTATCTGATGCTTGTTCTCCCTTCATGGGGCAAAACACCTTCAGAAGAACAGCTTGACAGCATCATGCCGTGGAGTGCTACTCTGCCTGAAACCTGCCACAGAACATATCATCAGATCGTTGAAAACATGGCTGAGGTTAAGTGACAGCTTCTCATCCACAGTATTTCATAGTAATTGACAGTATTTCACCGCACAGTAATTCACAGTTACTCACTGCAATTCATTGTGATGAACCGAATACGGGATTTGAGCCGAGGTTGATCTCGGCTCATTTTTTTTGCCCGCTGGTCTGGTTGGCGGTTACGAATAATCAACTTTGAACCCAGTGGATTCAAAGTTAAAAGCGGAAACTTCATAACGGGTTTCCGCTTTTTGTTTACTATATATGAGAATTATGTTCCATAGCGACTTTTTTCTAAACATAGGCTATAAGCTATTTAACGATAGCCTTTTTATCATTTGAACAAAGTTCCGAAATTCTTTGATTTTTCTGTAGACTAATCGTAGAAGGACAACGCCTAATGTCGAATGAAAGGCTTTGAAACAATTGCCGATTTTTATAAAGTCATAGCGATTTGGATAAGACTATGAAAATCGTTAATAAAGGAATCATCAACACCCCAGCTAATCCTTACGGCACTCTCGATTCGCTCAATATCTAATCCCATTGCAGTTAATACATGGCTTGGCTTATAGCTATGTGAGTTGCAGGCAGAACCATTTGAAATGCTACAATACTGTTTTGTCGCCAGCATAAGTGCTTCAGAATTTACTCCATTAAAGGAGATATTTATTGTATTAGGAATGCTATGCTCCACATCACCATTGATAACGTAATCTATGCCTGAAGAATCAAGCATCTCAATGATTTGCTTCTTGATCTGTTGATATTTCAATAGATTTGACTGATATTCAGATAATGCAATTTCACAAGCCTTGCCAAATCCAGCAACAAGAGCAGTTGGAATTGTTCCAGGTCTTATGCCGTGTTCCTGACTTCCTCCGTACATTATTGACTTAACAGGCGGAGATTTGAACTTCTTTTTGCGAAGGATTAATGTGCCTATACCTTGCGGACCATACATTTTATGAGCGCTCGCTGAGAGAAAAGAATATTTCACTCTTTTTAGTTCATCAACAAGTTTGCCAAAACTCTGAGCAGCATCAACATGGAAAAATACGTCTGTTTTATCAAGTGCTTCTCCAATAATATCAATTGGCTGAATGACGCCAGTCTCATTGTTTGTATGCATTACACTTACTAATAGCGTATCGTTACGCACATTACTAAGAACTTCATCGGGATTGATCCTGCCGTTTATATCAGGTTTAATATATGTTACTTCAAACCCCTTAGATTCAAGAACACTCAAAGGTTCAAGAACAGCCTTATGTTCAATTGCCGTTGTTATTATGTGTTTCTTTGAAAACTTCTCAGCATATTCTTGTAACCCAAGTATTGATATATTATCGCTTTCAGTTGCTCCGCTTGTAAAGAACACTTCATCTTTGTTTATATCAAGCAATTCAGCAATATTACCTCGTGATTCTTCGACTATTCGTCTTGCTGATTCACCAAATGCGTGTGTACGGCTATCTGCATTGCCATCAAGTTCATTTTGAAGGTGGATAATAGAACCGAACTCAGCACTTGGATTGAATCTGATCTCCTCAGAAGTACAGTTTATAATAAGGCTTTTAGGTTGCTTCTTTTTGGGCTTGGCTTCAATCAAATAAAGTGTAGAAACATCTTTAAACCATGAAGCGTCACAATCAATTATACAATAACTGAACTTGAAATTGCTGTTGTTTCTTTCTGTGCATTTCAGGTCAACTCTATTTATAGAGATACCCTTATGGTGCTGAGTTATTATGAGCTTTTTTCCGGTAGTGTTAGAAGTTGCATTTTGCGAGTCTAATGAAGTATGTGTATTTACTTTGATAGTATCCGAAAACTCTACGATGATTTCAAACTCAGAGTAAGCTGCCTTATTGAAAATAAGAATGTGAAGATTATTAGCCTTAGCTCCCTTTTCGGCTTCGTGCTTTACAAAATAGTGAACATTCTCTTTCAGGGGAGAACCATCTGCATTCACATAGATTTTACCAATGATAAGAGGCTTTTCTCCCTTTTCTTTTTTTCTTTGAGATTTCTTTACTTCTTCGTATGTTATTCCGTCAGACCAACACTCCTGTTTGGAATGATTATCAATAATGTGTTTAATAAAATCCTCACTGAAATCTTTAGCAAGATCATGTTCAGGATCACCAAAACGAACAACGTCATCTATCTGCTTATATAGCTTTGAATTATCTCCTATACGATTGTCAATATCTTTTTCATCATTGAATAATAAAGAGTGCAAATCTCCGTCGTAGAAAAGTTGGAAGCTCTGAAAATCGGAGATATTTATCTTTTCATTAGCGATTGCTTTAATTATATCTGAATAATCAGTTATGGAATACGAGTCCATATATCTAGCATTATTCATTGATTCGAGATCATATTATCGATTAAAATATTATTTCTGTTGACATACTCAGCAAGTTTAGAGAATTCTCGTCCTTTTCCTTTTTCTGAATCAATAAAATTAGACAAGACGCCGAGATTGATAGCGACAATGATTTTATCATCAGAATCGTTGGATATGCAATCATCGCAAAAGTTGTGTAATACCATAGCCAATTCTTCTTTTTCATCTCGATTAGGAGATCGACTCTCAGTTGCATCATTGTGAATAATAAAACCATCAAGCAGATCGCTGCGTGTGTGCTTGAGATAGGAAATTACATGAGACTTTCCATCTCCTACGTTACCGCATACCAAGATCAAACTCTTGCCGATGCTTTCTTTAGCCTGTTCTATTTTTTTGATAAGATCATCCTCTAAAGAGCGATGAATGTGCATATACATCTTAAACGGAGAAAACTCTTCATCGTTATCAACCGCTTCAGATGATGATTTTTTCAGCCTCTTTAGTTCATCCACCAAAGGGCAAACATCAGTCGATAAGAATGATTCATTATTCTCAAACATATTTGGACTCTCCTTTATAATATGGTGGTAAAAACATAATGCAAAGGCACTATTTTTGACAATAACTACTTAAAAAGCTAAATAGCATCCGCATTTTCACATTTTGTGTGCAAATTATTATGCATTATATTACATTATAACACATTTTGATACAAAAAGCAATCCTTTCGAACGAGCTTTTTGTCTTTTTTCTACAATAGACTAAACTACAACAAAATGTTATTCCAAGCTTCAATAAGCAGTTTTCTTGCTTCGTCATGTAACATAACCATCACCTCTTAACTCTATTATAAACCTGTTGTCAAGAGTATGCGATATTTTTTGGGAGTGCTATAAAGGCACAATTATATCGTTTTTTATTAATTGGCCAGCTTGACCGTTCGAATGGCTGTACGTAAGTCTCGTTCTCTGCTAGTTCATAGCCGAGCGACTGAGCAAACGTAATCGCCAATCGAAGGGAATGTGATTTCAGCGTTCAGATCACTGAGATACTCGCTATAAGATTCTGTGGTCGGAAATATGCTTGTATCTGAACCCACAAATGCCGCATAACACCAGAAAATCGTGTTTTCGATATAGCTTCGTATCTCTACTTCTTCCCATGAGATGATTTTATAGCCACGTTTCGCATATACCTTGAACATTGTATCAGGTGTCATAAGTGCGATGTGTGCCTTTGGTATAATATTTCTTATTAAGCTTTTCAGCGTGTCTTGTATACCATTCAGTTATATTACTCATCTTTGTTATTCCATAAATAGATTGCAATAAACCCTTTAATCAAGCTATCAACAGCGTTTTCCAACAAATATCATTATATCATAAAAGATTTTATACTTTTAATATATAGGGAGAAAAAGTTACTTGATTAGCATCAACTTTGACCCCACTGGATTCAAAATTCCTCATAAAACGTAAAGGACGGCACAACAACCGTCCTTTACGTTATTTCTGTATCTCAATAATAAACTTACCCTCGGAGTTCAGTTTGAGCCTCAATGTCTTGACGTACCGATTACAGAAGTTCTCCATTTCCTTCTTGGTAGCGGTCACTTTTGTGGCTTCATATATCTTGTGAGTAAGCTCCAGAGGGTTCTCTCCAATGAGTGAGGGCAAATGCTTTTCAAGCTCCGCAAAGAGAACAGCTCGCTTCATGTCCTCGGTGGCAGCGGAGCAGAAATCGTCAATGGCACAATAATAGATACCATGCTGTGTGAGGGCGTTTTTGATCGACGTTCCGCACTTCTCATATTCGTACATAACAAGGAAGTGAGCGTTCGGCAGGCTCTCAATGAGTCCCCAAAAGTCGGAATCACTCGACACAATAATAAACGATGTTATCCCGTCACGGTAGAAGTTCGTGACAACACTCGCTGTCATTCTTAAATCGACCAAGGACTTTCTGTCGGTCACACGGTCGATCTCAATATGTTCAACGGGTATCTGCGTGAATTTGGAGAGCCAGTCCCAGCCAGCGGTAGTGTTCGGATCGTCATAGAGCGTGATTTTTTCGATCTTGGCAAGTTCAACTTGATTTAAGCCTTTCAGAACACTATATAGCTTAAAGGGATTGCTGTTCTCACAATCGACGGCAATTGCTGTTTTCTCAGAACTTTCGATAAATTCATAAATATTATTTCGGGTCTCATCATCAGCGTCCTTATATTTCGTGAAGTCTGTGAAGCTGTCATTATGCTGACCGTAGATGATCTTCAGAAACTTGCGGTCGGAATAGACGATGCTACCCACGTCGGCAGGCTGCCAGTGAATATACATCTGAAATGGGTAATGCTCGATGTTCGCCATGTACTTGTTGAACTCGTCTTTCATTACGCCGTTCTTGTTATACTTCGGGACGAAGAATAGGTTCCGGATATACTCCCAATTCAGCCAGTCGTAGAACAAATGGGAACACTTATCAATGTTTTCGTTAATGAGTTTTGTGAGATCCTGCATATACTTGTCCGAACGGTAATTCGCTTGGATAATGGTGAATCCCCATTTTTCAAGCTGCTTGATGTTATCGTGGTCATACCATTCGATGTTATACAGATTTTTGAGCTGATACCGCATCAGATCATCGGTCTTTTTGAACTTCTGCATCAGTACGGTTCGCAGCTTACATAAATATCGTATAGTAGTAGCATCACGGTCGGCTCGGAGCTTTTCGATCAGCTCAGAACATTCTCCATAACTCACGGTCAGTGCCGACATTCGGACACCGATCATATAGGCTATCGTGGTAACTACCTCTTTGGTATCAACGGTCAAGGTTTAACCTCCTTTATCGCTTGTATTTTCAATATGTTTATCAATGACAGTCATTATTTCTTCAAGCCGACTTTCACCGATACCCTTAATGCGACTCAGGTCGGCTCTCAGACTGTCATAATCAATGCTGTGCGTTTCTTTCTCGGCTTTCTCATAGCCCTGATTAAAGACATTTCTCACGAAATTCTCCATTTCAGCACGGTTCATTGATTTGATTCGCTTGTATAATGAACGGTTTACTAATTCTTTGTTTTCGTTATCCATTGCTCTCACCTCTGATCTGCTCTGTACGACTATTATAGCATAATCGGTGGTATATTGCAACGAAAAGGGGCGTGAAAAAAAGGGCTTGCGTATTGACCTTTTCGGGGCGGTTTGGTATAATAAGTATAAGTGGGATGTAATACTACTTCCTCGCTTAAATCGGAATTTGGGAGTGAGAGTATGGAAGTTAAAAAAAGAAATATTGTTATTCTTTCTTTATCGCTTGTAATGATATGTACAGTTACGTTTTGTGCGAAATTCGTAAAATACATAGACATAACTGCACTTAAAGTTATTGTGCATATATTTCTCAACTTGTCTAATGGACTGATTGCATTGATTGCAATGAAATTAACAAATATGAAAATCAATATTGCACCAAAAAATAAACGTCAATATTTGATTGGTGCTGCGATAGCACTCGTTCTTAATGTTGTGATTGCCATTGTTCCTGCCTTTTGTGGCTTTTCGCTCATAGGAAATCATATGGATTTTTCGTGGACTGTTCTCACTTATGATTTTTTGTTTTATATGTTAATCATCGGGCCAGTGGAAGAATTTGTGTTTCGAGAATATTTACAAGATGCTTTCATGAATTTCTTTGAGAAGAACAAATGGCTTGCTGTTGTAATTGCATCTTTCTTGTTTGGACTTTGGCATATCATCAACGGAAGTATCATTCAAGTGATATTTACATTTGACATAGGACTTGTATTTGGTTTTGCAAAATACAAAATTAAAGATTGCGGTTATATGGGTGTTGTTTTTGCACATGGATTATATGACTTCTTAAATACCGTTGTCAGAATGTTTATTGTTTGACAAATTCTGATTTATCTCAGTACCCGAATACACTCAAACACGGATAGACCGTCCTAAACAGATGGCTATCCGTTTCTTATTATTCCGCAAAAATGCCCCTCACTCGTCATTGTCCTGCTCCTCAGTGCTTTCTTCACCCTCGCTTGTTTCAAGGGTGATCGTGTGGGTATAGATCATGTGATCATTCAGACAGTCCAGGGAGCAGTAGCTCTGATTGGTATCCTGATGCTTGTAATAACTCTTGCCTGCGGGAATTTCCTTGTAACAGTTCGCACAAAACATCATTCGTCCCTCCAAAGATAGATCATTGTATCGTACACGGCTCTCTGTGCCTGCATACGTAGCAGATTGCCGATTGAGCCAACCGCATTGAGATTGCCCGATTCAACGGCAATTTGATAGTCACGGCTCGACTGCATAAGCAAGTCGGTCTGACGATTAACTGCGTCCGTGACCTTTGTGTCAAGCTCGTCAAGGTGCTTGTAGATCTCGCCCTTGTCCACGATCTCCTGCAAGAGGTCAGGCCGCTTATCTTCAATGTGATGCAGATAATACCTGATTTGATCGGTGTGGAACACATAACGCTCTGTTTTGCCCGTCTTAGGGCTGCGATGACGAACCGTCTGTGTATCGGTATCGACTTCCCATACGGGAGCATCGTTTACTTTTTGTTTGCTTTGAAAAATCATAAGATCACTTCCGCTTTCTTGTAAAGTAGTAAGCTGCACCGCCAACTCCTGCGAGAGCTGCCACTCCTGCGATGATTGCAAGGGGATTTACCCCAGAACCGTCAGAATCGCCCTCAGAAACGTCTGACGGACTAACAGTGGCATCGTTGCCCTCTGCGGAAGAACCGCCCTCAGAAGCCGTTTCCGTTCCGCCTGTGACCTCTCCGATCACTCTCGGACTATCAGCACCGTTATCGTTGATCTTGTAACCGCCTGCGATTTCAGATTCGTCTTCCTCTAAGGTGCTGAACGGTGGGAATGTGTCAACGGTATCACCATTTTTATCTGTCATTTGCCACATACCGTTAAGCAGAGAAAAGCTGTAATGGTTGTCCTCGGTGCTGATCGTCCAGCCACCCTCATTATCGTCCTCAAAATCCCAATCTTCGATCAGACGACGGTAGTAGTCCTTGTATTCATATTGAAGCTCTCCGATTTCGGTCCAGTCATAATCTTCCGAACCATAGTTCTCGTCAAGCCACCTGTCAAGAAGATGATGCTTGTACGATGCTTCGGGAAAGTCAAGTCCATTATCGCCCTTGCCGTTCCACATATCCTCCCAAATCTCGGCTTCGATATCGTCACGGTCAAGGTTCTCGGCAGCATAGGCGGTCAAGCCGTAGCAGAGTGTAAGTGCGGTGCAGAATACCGTTGTAATGATCTTCTTCATATTATTCGTCCTCCATATTCTTAAAGTATAGTTCAAGTGCCTTTTCAATTGTTTCCGTGATCTCTTTCGGCTTCTCGCCGTTGCTGAAATACTTGGTATAAATGTCATGGCTGATCTTTACGCTTTTGGGCTTCACTTTCGGCTCGGTGTCCTCGCCATAAAGAATAGCGTGAACGGTATTACGATCGATGTTGCCCTCGCTGTCGGCAGAAGCACGTAGCATTTTGGCTGATTTCATGTCGATCTTGCAGTCCTCAGCACATTCAGCGACAACATCCTGCGTATCTTCCGAAAGGAAAGAAAGCTCCACACCCGCACGGATAGAAAGCTCTCCGCTGTCCACAAGGGCTTTCAGCTCATCAGTGAGCTTATTGATACGAATAAGCCTTACTACTGAGCCTTTGCTGACACCGTACTCATTTCCGATGCTCTCGCTCGTGTCTAACTTTGAACCCACTGGATTCAAAGTTGAGCTGTCGGGTTCGGCTGAGGGATTTTCAAGGCGTGCAAGCTCCCTGAGAATGTCATTTCGCTTGCCCTGAGAGAACATTTCGCTGTGTCTGAGTGCAACAGCGGCAGCCTGCTCCGAAATTTTGAGGTTTTCAAAGCCTCTCTGCATAACATTCGACTCAATGACATACATTTCTGCTTCGTCCTCGGTAAGTCCTGCCTTGATAATCGCCGGAACATTCGGCAGTCCTGCGAGTTTAGAAGCATTCCAGCGGTTGTGACCGATAAGAATTTCGTATCCGTCGCCATCGGGTTGAACGATGATAGGGGACAGCACACCATTCTCCTTGATGCTGGCTATCATATCTTCAAGTCTCTCACCGGAGTACAGCTCAAATTTGTGGTTGTGGTAGGGGTGAAGCTTGTCACAAGGAATCTGCTGAACAGCGGTCTGCTGTGGTGTGGAGAGCATAGCACTCAGGTCAAACTGCGGTGTATTCATTGTTTCATCTTCCTTTCCATGTCCGCAAGCTGTTTGCGAAGCTCACGGTTCTCTGCGTCAAGCTCTATGATACGGTTTTTCAGCTTTTTTGCCGTCACATCTGCACGGACGATCATATCCGCAAATCTCAGGAGAGTATTTCTGTATCTGCGCTGATTGTAATTGAAGGTGTAACAGAGCTTTCCAGAGAGCCTGTCACGGCTCTCGAAAAGACTTGCGATCACTTCCTGTGAAGTCTCTGCTATGACTTTGCTGTGGTCTGAGCTGAAAAACTCGTCCAGCTCGCCGTCATCGTGGGGAGTGAAAAGCCACGGTGTCCTGTCGGTATCAAACGGCTTCATCACTCGTCCTCCTTGTCATCTTCATCGGTGCAGCAGCTCAGTCCGTTCTGAAGCTGAATGAAGATGCAGGAGTAGCGGTCATGTTCTGAACCGTCGCTGTTCATCATCGCTTCAAGGAAATACGCCTGAGCTTCTTCACGGTCGTCCCACACCTTTACTTTGCCGTAGCATTTGGTAGTGACCTTGCGGTTGGGGTTCATTGCGAGTTCTGACATACTTAACATCTTGAAAGCACCTCCTGCGCCAATTCATCATATTCCTGACCTAACTTGTGACCTGTGAGACAAAGCGGTGTACCGTTCTCGGAGCTTTTCGCCGCTTCAATGGACTTGCTGATGCTTGTCCTGAACAGCATTTCGCCGTACTTTTCATTGAGGTTTTCGATAGCTGTCCTGCTGACCTTCGTGCGGTCAACCATTGTCGGCAGCACTCCGATGAGGTTCAGCTTCGGGTTGGTATTCGCCTTGACGAGCTGTGTGAGAGCTTCAAGGGACTGCAAGCCGTCCATACTGAACTTCTGTGTCTGTACGGGTATCAGCACTCTGTCCGCAGCGGTAAGGGCATTTATAAGGAGCGTTCCGAGGGACGGCAGACAGTCGATCAGCACGAAGTCATACGCTCCGACCACATCTTCCGTAAGTATCCTGCGGAGAATATGCTCCTTAGAGATCATCGTGACCATAAGCGTTTCCGCATTTGCGAGGTTGATGTCGGAAGGAATGTAGTCCACTCCTGCGGTATCGCTGTGACGTATCGCATTCTGAGTGGCTTCAGCGTTCAAGGGCGTTCCTGCGTGGAATGACATGATAAGCTGTGTCATAGTCGGGTTGCCGTTCGGCTCGTATTTCAGGTACTCGGAGAGGTTTGCCTGCGGATCGAAGTCCACAAGCAGAACCCTCTTTCCGTGGTTCAGAGCAAGACAAGCTCCGAGATTGTATGCGGTAGTGGATTTGCCAACTCCGCCTTTCTGATTGCTGATCGCAATGATAGTGGTTTCCATTTTTGTATCCTCCTTGTGATTATTGCTCAGAACAGCGGATCGTTCTCTGTGCCGATGTAGGGGTTATCGTAGCGGTTGGCGGTCGGTGCGGTGTTTTCACGCTTCTTACCGCCTGAGAAGTGGATCTCCTCAACTTTTACCTCGGTGGACGAACGCTTCTGACCGTCCTTTTCATAGCGGTTGTTGTGGACTGAGCCGACAAGTGTCACCATATCGCCCTTGCCAAACCAATCGACGATCACATCGGCGTTGCGGTTCCAGGCGGTGCAGGGAAAGAAGTCTGTCTCGGCAGTCTCCTCGCCCTTACGCTTCGGGCGGTCGCAGGCAATGGTGAACTTGCAGAGGCGGTTCTCTCCAATGGTCTTGATTTCGGGATCGGCAGTCATTCTGCCTGCGACTAAGAATTTGTTTAACATAGGTATTTACCTTCCTTTCGTGGTTTCGGGTTTCTGTGTTCCTGTTGCGCTTTTATTATACTATGCAATATACCTATTGTCAAGTATAATTTTCAGGAGTTTTTGAATTTCGGCAATGCGCAGCAAAATATAAGATTTCCCCAGTGCAGCTTCACTAAGTTTTCGATTATACTTGACATATCCCCACTAATGTGATAGAATAGCTGTAATAACCGATCAAGGGGTGATCTGATGTATAAGCACACTTGCCAGATCTGCGGAATGGAGTTTGAGTCTCCGTCAAGCAGAGCGAAATACTGTATCTACTGCCGTGACAAGGCTCAGGTCATGCGGAACAAGGCATACAAGGAGAAGAAGCAAGCCGGAGAAGCAGTTGCAATCGGCAGCGAACAGATATGCTCTGTCTGTGGAAAGCCTTACACGGTGACGGCAGGCTCTCAGAAGTATTGTAAGGAGTGCCAGCAGAAGCAGGCTCGTTCCAAGAAAATTTCCTCAAACGCACAGTATGCCAAAGCAAATTACAAAACGCTGAAGCTGTATGTGTCTGCCAAGGAGCGTGATGCGATCAAGGCTTATGCGGAATCACTGGGGATGAGCGTGAATAAGCTGCTGCTCACGGCTTTGGAAGAATACAAATCAAATCATAGAAAGGAACTTTAATAAACATGAATCAAGAAGATAAACAATTTCCACTTGACTCGAAAAAGAACTGCTGCATTTATCTTTGTAGGATCATTTCATCTTGTGAGTTGTGTATGGATAAAATGAAATCTTACAATACCGAACTTAAAGAATATGTTGATAAATACAAAGGACAAGATACTGTTCCCTATAAGATATATAGCGAAATGACTGATAAAACCTATAATGTAATATCGTATCTTGTAAATTTGCTTGGCGATTCACAAAAAGTATCTATATCGTACTTTAAGTATCGAGAATATATTAGAAAACGAGTAAAAAAAGGAAACACAGATATTCCATTATTAGAAGCAACTGAAGAAATATCACAGCTTTTAACTCAATTTAACCGAGAAAGAAACTGGCTTAATCATATTCCAGAATCATTATTGATTGAAGAATTAAAAAGAGTTGATGAAGGCAAAATGGAATTTCCTATGAATCCTGTGGAAATAATGCATTATAACTATGTAACATATGAGTATTTTAATAATTTGTACTTATCAAACTGTGAGTTTTATAGTCGAGCAAGAAAACTGATTCAATTTGCTAAAAAGGAATACTCTATGCTTATGGAATGTAGCATTCTATATCCAAGAGTTTACTCAGATAAACCAATAGATATTGAAAAAAGTATTGCCGCAAAAGAATCAGCCAAAAAGCAAGGAATCAAAATAGAATAAATAATTTATTCCAAATTCCCATTCTTCTTACGCTTGCGGTCTTGCTGCTGTTCGTTGCGTTCCTGACGGAGAAACTCCTCAATGGTACGCTGTGCGTCGGCAAGATCACGTGCCCGCTTATCCGCTTCACGAAACTGCAAATCATTCTCTGAACGCTCTTGTATAAGGGCGTTTATTTTTTGCTCCAGATTCTCTACGGTCGGGATATGTCCCGACGGGTAAAGCTCCAACACCTGAGTGCGTATCTGTCCGTATTCGGTCAGCTTGGCACTGTTGTCCTTGCGGTACTTCTTCGCCTCACTTCCGCTGAGAGTTTTCAGCTCTTCACCGTACACTTTCAACTTGCGGTATTTCCGCAGAACTTTCAGCTTGACTTTCAGATCTTCTATCTCGGTATTTATGGAATTCAGCTCGGAGAGAAGACTACGGCTATTGGCATATGCCGACATTGCCGCAGGACGAATCTGCTCAGGTTCTACACCATACTCGGAAATCACGTTCTTTGCGATACTGGCGAGCTTCATATTGCCACGGTCGATAGCGTCCTGCACGAACTTGTTCGGTGGCTTCTTTGTGATAACTCTGACCTTTGTCCTCGGTGTGTAGATCATAACTCCGTGATACTGAGCGATGCGGTCTTTGATCTGCCGTGTTTCATAGTACCAGCCGAGTGTTTTGGCACGAGTCATCTTGGCTCTCGGATTGCGTTCTTTCTGCTCTGCAAGCATAAATTTCAGGTCGATTTTGTGATCGGGATTATATTCGACAACCACACCATACTCGGCACACTTCCTGAGAAAATCGTCAAAGTCTTCGCTTGCTTTCACAACCTGATCTATCGTGTATTTCAGCTTGGCTTTCCAGCTCAGACCCTGACGGTTCATATCCCATTCCCAATGGCTCTTGCCCCTCGTTCTTTCGGGGTGGTCGATCACTGAAAGATGATGCCGTTTGCATGTCTCGTCTGATAGGTCAAAAAGCTTCTTCCACGCACGTTCCTTGACCTTGCCCTGATTCATATTGGTCTCGAAAGTTCTGCCGTTGGCACGGCTCACATTATTGAAGATAACGTGCAGATGTGTGTGGTCGGTATCAGTATGGACTGCAAGGAAGTATTGGTATTCGCCTTTGAGGAATTTCTCACAAAGTTCCTTGCCAATTTCCAAAGCTCTTTCAGGCGTGATCTCACCCGGCTTAAAGCTCTGAATAAAGTGCTGAGAGAGGACAGTATTCAAGCCTGTTCCGCCTGCACGGACTGCACTAAAATCTCTGCTTGCCTGTGCAGGATCAGAGCTGCACCCGTATGTGAAGATCAGTCTGCCGTCGTCTGTCTTTTCAGGATTGGCGATATAGGCTAACGCTTTATCCTCAGTAGTTTTGATTGCAAAGAGTTTAGTAGTTGCCAAATTTTATCCTGTCCCTCCTTGATGTTCACAATGTCCTCGGCATATACTTTGTTCGTGCTGTTCACTCTAACAGCTATCTGATTGATGTTGTTGGCAATACTGCCGACAAGCCTGTAAATCTTATCAAACTTCTCCTCATCAAAATTGACGATATATCCCTCAAATATCATAGTCCTGATAAACTCGCTCCGTGACCTCAGACCGCTGTTGCGAAACTTTCGCTCGATCGCTTCGTATTCTGCTTCGGTGAGGCGTATCTGCATATACCGATTATGTGGTTCGATCTCTGCTATTTTTCTCATCTCCTTCGTTCGGGGTTCAAGGGGTGTCCCTCTTGCAAGCATTGTATCGAAACATTCAATTTCTGAGAAATTGTAATGCGGAGATACCGAGCTTGCTAGGTTTGAATCACGCCCTTCGTGCGTGACTTCAATTTGAGCCTTTGGCTCTGTAAAGTTTCCTCTCTCCGTTGGAGGAATTGGAGCTTTGCGACTTCGGCTGCAATACCCCCTCACTTATCTACCGCCATATTTGAAAAATCGGGAAAGAAATCTGCAAGAGTTCACAAAAAGTTTACGATTGAATTTGCTGGTGATACAGCATTCCGAACGTTATGCCGCTTTTTTCCGAACCCGATTGATTCTCGTGCATAATTATGGTGAAATGTTAAGAGCAGGTTGTGTCCGTATCGCTGTCTGACAGAAGAAAAAATTTCATTTAGGACGATGCGTGAACGGGATAAGAAAAATACAAAAATCCCTATTCTGAAACGGAGTTCAGAACAGGGATTTTCAGCTTTTGCAGGAGGGAAAAAAATGGATCATGAAAAAATTATATACATCTACGATTATCTGTCACGGTACACAGACGAGAACCACGATGTATCGATCAGCCAAATACAAGAACACCTCGCCAATGCCTGCAATCTGACTAGGGTGAAGAACGTAACGATTCGCCGTGATCTTGACAGGCTGACTGCTATGGGGAATCATATCGTAAAGCATAACCGTGAACATAACACGGCATACTACGCTTTGATCGACAAGGGTTTCTCAGGGGTGATAACTGTGTACTGGACGATGATAATTGATCACGGTCTGCACTGATTGCCTTGCGGATTTATTTGTGCTGATATAGAAATTGAGTGTGTTATGCTTTAAACTCTCGGCATAAAGGGCGGTCTGAGCAGATCAGGCCGTCCTTTTTCTTATGCCTAATGTGATAGGAAGATGAAATTTTGGTGAAAAGTTGCCGCACTATGGCTTTGCACGAAGGGTTAGTTTTCAATAGTGGGACAGAGGTTTGAATGAGTTAGGTGAAAATGTTGGATTGGTAGTGCATTATCAAAAAGTGCAGGAAAATGGGGCTTTTATAAAAATCGGGTGCTCCCGAACGGGAACGCCAAGAAGTTGCTTTTTATGCTGTAATAGTTCATAATAATAATATAAAACGCATTGGTGCGTTTCTCCAACGGTGAACCTTACTGCGCAGGGGCTACTCGATCACTGTATGGAAACTGAACATCAAACAATCGAATGGACGAGTAATGTTTGATTGTCGGACGGGTATATTCCGAATGACAGGCTTACTATGTTCATTTGCTGATTTCCGTCCGACAGAAAGGACGGAACCAGTATGATGAATGATTTACATACTCCTCAGATTCTATTATTTAGCGAACAGGAGGAGCCGCAAAGCTACGAAATTTACGTTTACGGAACTGATGATCTTGTTGAGCAGCATAAGGACAGCTTCTGCTTAGCATTATGTCGGTATTTAGACGAGATCCATATAAGCCAGAAAACGCTGGCAAGGTTGACAGGGATTGCTCCCTCTACACTCTCACGGTATCTTTCGGGGAAAAGAAAGATGCAGTATGATTGCCTCTGTGCGGTCTGTATCGCACTCAGACTTCACCCTTGCAGGCAGCGTTATTTGTTTTCGCTCCTGATGTATGCGTTGCCATGTTATCAGGATTTCAGAAAAGCAGATAAGAACATCATCATGGCGTATCTTGACGGCTGTGCGTTCAATAACCGTTATACGCTGACAGCCTGCAATGAACAGTTGAAGGCAATCCATGCCAAACCTCTTACACACCTGACCTCTGCTAAGGGGGACAGTGTGTAATGGGAAGATTTATGTATATCCACTTTGGCGACGATGTTCCCCGTAACATTGAGAAAGAGTACAACAAGCTCTTGCGAAAAGAACGATACCTTGAGGAGCGGGATGCAGAAAACGGAATGATCTATCCCGATTTTGACGCTGTTCTTGCTGCAAATCCCGATCCTGCAAGTATCCCCATAAGCGAGGAAGAAGAGCAGGAGCAGATCAGGAAACGGAACAGGCATGACTATCTGCCTGATGCATTAGAACTTTTGAAATCGGATTTTCCTGAAGGGTATGAGCTGATACGGGACTACTTTCTGAGAGAGGACAAGGTTACGATGTGGTATCTCGTTGAGAAATACGGCTTGTCCATTGACGTGGTGCGTTATCGAATCAAGATCGCAAAGCAGAAGCTCAAAGAGTATATTATCTTGCACGAAAATGAATGAATAAATATGTGCAGAACACTGATTTTTTCTTTTTGGAGAAAGAAATATGGGAAAAACTTTCCCGATTTTGCAAAATCTTCGGTTGATATATAGAGGGGTTCATACCACTGATGTTTGATAAGGGTACGGATCACTTGCTGACATAACTATCCTCTGTGATAAGGGACGGTACGGTTTTTCCATTTGCCGCACAGTCCCCTTAGCTTTGTTTGGCAGCTGATATGCTGTCGGGAGCTTCCTCTTGATCTGAGTGGGAAGCTGCCAACAGTACATCAAATATCAGGCATAAAAATAACTGACAACGATGCACTTTGTATCTTGACAATAGAATATGGAACATATACGCTTTTTCAGTTTCTTTTTCTGACAGGAAGGAGGTTATGTCCTATGGATTCAATACCGCTTGAAGTTGTATATAAGAATATGTATAGCGAATATCCTGAGATACTGGAAGTGAAGGACTTATGTGAAATTCTCGGCTATGGAAAGAAAAAGGTTTATCAGCTTGTCAAGGAAGGACAGCTCAAAAAAATTCCTTGTGGTAGAACGATCAAGGTCGCAAAAGTTACGGTTATAGATTTCGTTCTGCAATGCGCACAAAAATAACTGGTAGAAATGTCCCTTGTGTCAAATTTAGTAGAAGTGGTAGGAAAACGCTTGCAAATGGCCTTGTTTCGCGCTACAATAGAGTTATGAGGTCAATCGCGCAGACCACCGCTTTCGACATAAGGAGGGTAATATAATGAAAGCAAGTCTGCCTTTTAAGTACATTATTGCCGATAAGAAAGGCAAAAACTATGTTGTCTTTGATTTCAAGGACGACAGTGGCAAGCGTAAGAGAAAATGGGTCACGACCGATTTGCCTGCTGACTGCTCTTATAAAGCACTGACAGCAAAGGTGAACGTCATTGTAGCAAAGTTCTATGAGGAGTTTCTCACAGGCAGCTTAACAAAAGTCAAGGAAGCTCCAAAGGAAAAGGAAAAGACAGAACTCAGCGAGGAGATCCTCAGTGATGATGCTGAATGCAAGACAGGTTTTGAGTTCACGGCATTTCTTGATTACTGGCTTGAAACGATCAAACCGACACTCGCCCGAACCTCTCATCAGAGCTACACTCGCTATATCACCAGGATCAAAAACTATTTTGACGAGCGTTATCCGCATCTTCTTCTCGGCAACCTGACAGCTTTACAGCTTCAGCAGTTCTATAACGATAAGTACAACAGCGGTCTTTCGGGCAATTCGGTAAAGCATTACCACGCCAATATCCACAAAGCACTAAAATATGCTGTAAAAATGGATATGCTCGATATAAACGTCGCAGATAAGGTTGAACTGCCGAAGATCCAGAAGTTTGAAGCCAATTTCTACAACAAGGACGAGTTGGAACAGCTCTTTGAAGTATTCAAGGGCGACAGACTTGAACTTGTGGTACATATTGCAGCCTACTACGGACTTCGCAAGAGCGAGATTATCGGTTTGAAGTGGGATTCCGTCAACTTTGAAGAAAAGAAACTCACGGTTCGCCGTAAGGTTTCCAGCACTTATGGCAGCGGCAAAGAAATGATCTTTGTCGAAAATCAGCTTAAAACTGAGTCCAGTGTAAGAACCTTTCCCTTGATTCCTCATATTGAACAGATGCTGATCGAACGCAAAACTCTTGAAGAATACTACTCGAAGCTCCTCGGTAAAGACTTTGACAGGGAATATGACGGCTTTGTTTGCCGTGACAACTTCGGTAAGCTGATCACGCCAAACTTTGTGACTTCTCACTTCAAGTACATCATTCAGAAAAATAAGCTCAAACACATTCGATTCCATGATCTTCGTCATTCATGTGCCAGTCTGCTGCTTGCAAACGGAGTATCCATGAAGGCGATCCAGGAGTGGCTCGGACATTCAACATTTAATGTTACAGCCAATTTTTATAGTCACCTCGACTTTCATTCCAAAGTGGAGTCTGCGGAGACTATCGCCAAAGTGTTGGGTGGAGACAGTGCAGATACGGAGCAGGCTATCCATGATAAAGGTTCTGAGGGCAAAAAAAGTCGCAAGTCCTCAACCTGAGAACCTGCGATAATAGTGTGCCGATCGTCTACCCATTCTACCACGGCGGCATTATAAAAAAAGTAAAAAAGTTAATCAAGTCAACTTGACACGGGGGATAAAAATCTTTTGTGCTAAGACCAAAAATGAAAGTGAAATTGAAAAAAGCAGCGATTTTGGTAGAAAATTTGGTAGAAATCCGGTAGAAAAACGCTCATTCACAAGAAACTTTTCTACCAAATTAGTCAGAAAATAAGAAAAGAATGCCGTAAAATCGACATTCTTTCATTGGTGCCGCTGACCGGACTTGAACCGGTACGGGTTTTACCCCGAGGGATTTTAAGTCCCTTGTGTCTGCCGATTTCACCACAGCGGCGCATATTTAAGCTTACACATTATATCATATAACAGAGAGAATGTCAATGCTTTTTTCTTTAAACTTTGCGCACTTTGGCAATAATTGCTCCATGATGTCAAAAAATCGGAGCGATGCACTGTACTATTTATAAATAATGCTTGAAATTTATAAATATTTGCGGTATAATACACACATATGAACGGAGGTGTCGCTATGCTGACCGACCCCGATATCAGCCATGTTGCCGATGATGAGCTTGACCGTGCCATTGCCGAAAGAAACGAGGAAATGAAAGCCCAAGCCGACCTGTCGGAAATATCTGCCGATGACAAGCGAAAAAAATCCGCCCTCGGTCACAGGGACAGGGTAAGGGAGCGCTTTCTGAACACGGGACTGGAGGGCTTTGCAGACCACGAGATACTGGAGCTGTTGCTCTTTTACACCATTCCCAGGCAGGACACCAAGCAGATCGCCCACGAGCTTATCGACCGCTTTGACAGCGTGGCGGGAGTATTTGACGCTGACATTGAGGAGCTTTGCAAAACAAAGGGTATAACACAAAATTCTGCGGTGCTGTTCAAGCTTATTCCACAGCTTATAAGCGTTTATTACAGCGGCAAGGACGAAAAGAAGTCATACACCAACTCCGATATGCTGGCAGAGCTTTTCAAGCCCATGTTTGTGGGCGAAAGCACCGAAAAGTTCATGCTTGCCTGCTTCGACAGCCGCCTGCGCAGGCTCTCCGTTACCGAAATAAGCCGTGGCTCGTCCTCCTGCACAACCATTGATATGCGGAAAATAATGAGCGAGGTCACAAAAAACGGCTGCACCATGGCCGCCATTGCCCATAACCACCCCAAGGGCGCTCCCCGTCCCTCCGACGAGGACGTTGCCGTTACCAGGCGGATAAACGAGATATTCCGTGCTGTGGGCGTAACTCTCATGGATCACATAATCGTCGGCGAAAGCAGGACATATTCCCTGCGTGACGGCGGCGAGCTTAGTATATTTGATTGAAGATCAGTATTAAAAGTCACTGCAATTTCTGAAAGGATAATTTCTGATGCCTATTGACAAGATAGTTATTAAAGGTGCAAGGGAGCACAATCTGAAAAATATCGACCTGGAGCTGCCCCGTGACAAGCTTATTGTCATGACGGGTCTTTCGGGCTCGGGCAAATCCTCCCTTGCCTTTGACACCATATATGCCGACGGTCAGCGCAGATACGTGGAAAGTCTGTCCTCCTACGCCAGAATGTTTCTGGGTCAGATGGACAAGCCCGATGTGGATTCCATCGAGGGACTTTCACCTGCCATATCCATCGACCAGAAGACCACTTCAAAGAACCCACGCTCCACTGTGGGAACCGTTACCGAGATATACGACTACTTCCGTCTGCTTTTCGCAAGGATAGGCGTTCCCCACTGCCCCGTCTGCGGCAGGGAGATAAAGCAGCAGACTGTTGACCAGATAGTTGACAAGATATCCTCTCTCCCTCAGGGCACAAAGATACAGATACTTGCCCCCGTTGTCCGTGGACGAAAGGGCGAGCACACAAAGGAGCTTGAAGCCGCAGGCAAATCAGGCTATGTGCGTGTGCGCATCGACGGCATAGTATATGACCTGTCGGAAGAGATAAAGCTGGAGAAAAACAAGAAGCATACTATTGAAATAGTTGTTGACCGCCTTGTGGTTAAGCCCGAAATGGGCACACGCCTTGCGGACAGCATCGAGACCGCCGCAGGCATTTCGGGCGGAATTGTAATATGCAGCGTGGTTGACGGTGAGGACATCATGTTCTCCCAGAACTACGCCTGCCCCGAGCACGGAGTTTCCATGGAGGAGCTTTCCCCCAGAATGTTCTCCTTCAACAATCCCTACGGAGCCTGCGAAAAATGTACGGGCCTGGGCGTTTACAAGAAGATAGACCCCGACCTTATCATCGCAAATCCCGACCTTTCCATTATGGAGGGCGCTGTAAAGGCAAGCGGCTGGTCAACCACCGATGATAATTCCATCGCAATGATGTATTTCAAGGGCGTTGCCCAGCATTACGGCTGTTCCGTCAAGGATCCGCTTTCAAAATGGAGCGACGAGGCTGTTCACGCCCTGCTTTACGGCACGGGTGATATCAAGCTGAAGCTCCACCGCACCACAGCCTACGGCGGCGGCATTTATTATCAGCCTTTTGAGGGAATAGTCAACAACCTTGAGCGCAGATACCGTGAAAGCAACTCCGAATGGAGCAAGGCGGATATCGAGCAGTATATGTCCGAGGAAAACTGCCCCGAATGTCACGGCAAGCGCCTTAAAAAGGAAATTCTCGGTGTTACCGTGGGCGGAAAGAACATTGCAGAGGTAACGGATATGTCCGTGGTGCAGTGCTATGACTTTTTCGACAAGCTCACCCTCACCGAGCGTGAAAGCTTCATCGCCGAGCGCATAGTCAAGGAGATAAAGGACAGGCTGGGCTTCCTTAAAAGCGTGGGTCTGGAATATCTTACACTGTCCCGCTCCGCAGGAACGCTTTCGGGCGGCGAGTCCCAGAGAATACGTCTGGCAACTCAGATAGGCTCTTCACTGGTGGGCGTGCTTTATATCCTTGATGAGCCGTCTATCGGTCTTCATCAGAGGGATAATGACAAGCTTATCGCAACGCTGAAGCGTCTGCGTGATCTGGGCAACACACTTATCGTAGTTGAGCATGACGAGGATACCATGAGAGCGGCGGATTTCATCGTTGACGTAGGCCCATATGCAGGCGTTCACGGCGGCGAGATAATCTGCGCAGGCACAGTGCAGGACGTTATGAACTGCGAACGATCCATAACAGGCGCATATCTCAGCGGCAGGAGAAAAGTTCCCGTTCCCGAAACAAGAAGAGCGGGAAGCGGCAAGCTGCTCACCGTTCACGGTGCAAAGGAAAATAACCTTAAAGGCATCGACGTTTCAATACCTCTGGGCACATTCACCTGCGTAACGGGTGTCAGCGGCTCGGGCAAATCATCGCTGGTAAACCAGATAATCTACAAGTATCTGGCGGCAAAGCTCAACAGGGCAAGGACCCGCCCCGGAGCTTTTGACTCTATCGAGGGAGACGAGTATCTTGATAAGATAATAGCCATCGACCAGTCGCCTATCGGCAGAACTCCCCGTTCAAACCCCGCCACATACACAGGCGTTTTCAACGATATAAGAGACCTTTTTGCCGAGACCAACGACGCAAAAATGCACGGCTATACCTCAGGCAGATTTTCATTCAACGTCAAGGGCGGCCGCTGCGAAGCCTGCGAGGGCGACGGCATAATCAAGATAGAAATGCACTTCCTGCCCGATGTGTATGTCCCCTGCGAGGTCTGCAAGGGCAAGCGCTATAACCGTGAAACTCTGGAAGTAAAGTACAAGGGCAAGAACATTTACGATGTGCTTGAAATGACAGTTGACGAGGGCGTGGAGTTTTTCTCAAACCACCCCAAAATATACCGCAAGCTGCTGACGCTGCAGGAAGTGGGACTGGGCTACGTGAAAATAGGTCAGCCCGCAACAACGCTTTCGGGCGGAGAAGCTCAGCGTGTAAAGCTGGCTGCGGAGCTTTCAAAGCGCTCCACAGGCAAGACGATATATGTGCTTGACGAGCCTACCACAGGCCTCCACACAGCAGATGTACACAAGCTGCTGGAGGTGCTGGAACGCCTTACCGACGGCGGAAACACCGTGCTTGTCATAGAGCATAACCTTGACGTGATAAAAACAGCGGATTATCTTATCGACCTTGGCCCCGAGGGCGGTGACAAGGGCGGAACGCTGGTATGCTGCGGAACTCCCGAGGAAGTGGCAGCCTGCGATAAGAGCTATACAGGCAGATATCTGAAACCAATGTTAAGCAAATAAGGGGGAGCATGATGGTTCATTTCGGCAACGAATGGGACGAGATAATGGCAGGGGAGTTTGACCTGCCCTACTACAAGCAGCTGAGGGAATTTTTAAAGCAGGAGTATTTCACAAAAGAGATATATCCTGATATGAACAACATCTTCAACGCAATGAAGCACGCTTCATACAGCGATATAAAGGCAGTGATACTGGGGCAGGATCCATATCACGAGCCCGGGCAGGCACATGGCCTCTGCTTTTCCGTTCAGAAGGGCTGCCCCATTCCGCCGTCGCTCCAGAACATATATAAAGAGCTGAACGCAGACCTGGGAATACCACCCGCACCTCACGGAGAGCTGTACAAGTGGGCGGATAACGGCGTGCTGCTTTTAAACACAGTCCTCACCGTCCGCAGGGGACAGGCAAATTCACATAAGGGCAAGGGCTGGGAGATATTCACCGATGACGTTATAAAGAAGCTCAACGAGCGTGAGAAGCCCATGGTATTCTTATTATGGGGAGCAAATGCACGTTCAAAGAAGCAGTTCATCACAAATCCCAATCATCTTGTGCTTGAAGCGGCTCACCCGTCGCCATTGTCAGCATACAACGGATTTTTCGGGTGCAGGCATTTTTCCAAGTGTAATGCTTTTCTGGAAGCACACGGCATAGAGCCTGTGGACTGGAGAATAGAATAATAGATAAGCAAAGAAAAAAGTCCGCACAAGCACACTCTTAATGTAATTGCACCTGAGTTATCGCACGACCGTTCATGCTACACCTTTTTTCATAATAGCATTGATTTAAAAAGATAAATATGGTATAATAACGTCAGCACCGCACATATCCTTGTGGTGCTGACTATTTTTTGCAAAGGAGCGGTAAGATGACAAAACAATATACCTCAGACCCCAAGGGACGAAAATTTTTATCAGCTGCCGCTTTTCTGCTGACTTTGGTCATCATCTTTGCCCTTAATATACTCAGGCAATATGTCAAAGAAAAATTTCCACAGTATCTACCCGATACCACCAGCCTCCCCGAAAAGCTCATAATCGTGCTGATGATAATTTTTGCGGCGATATATGTGGTGTTTATCGTCATTTTCCTGCCAATGTGGTACAAAACCATACGGTACATTATGAAGGATAACGAGATAATTTCATGCAGCGGTCTTATATCCAAGACCTACAGGATAATGAAGCTCTCTGCCATTCAGCACGCTTCAAGGATATCCCTGCCCTTTTCAAAATACACCTGCTTTAATTTTATTTCGCTGAACGCCCTGGGCGGCTCCATGCTGCTGATGTTCCTCTCCGCCGGGGACTGCCGTGAGATACTGGATATATTTGAGCGCTCTATCACTGCAAAAAAAGAGCCGAAAGCTAAGACACAGCCCACTCCCAAGGGGAAATATTCCCTTTCCCAGTCGGACGGCTCTGCCGATTATGTTTATACCGACAATTCCTCTCTTTTAAGCTCCGAGGAGATATCGGACGTGCTTGACGGCTACAGCAGCTTCAGGCAGCTGAGCTTTGACGATATCCCCGACTCGCAGCTCACATTCACCGACACGGACAGCGGGGAGGACAGAAAGTGAAAAGACAGCACCCTCTCGCCATCATAGGATACACCTCAAAGAACTTCTGGCTGCTGCTTATCCCTCTCATACGTGGTCTCGTGGCGCTGAAATTCGACTTCTACAACTGGGCATCGGGCGCACAGTGGGATATTCTGGCTGTAACGGTAATGATAGCCGCCGCATATATGAGGTGGTACTGCACCTCATATGAAGTGACCGACGATTCCGTGCATATAAAAACGGGAGTTATCGTCCGCCGTGACACGGATATCCCCTTTAAGTGCATAAGCGCCGTTACCAGCGAAGAAAACCCCATTTACGGCAAATTCGGGGCGATACGGCTTTATATCGACACCGACGCTGTTACAGGCAGCCGCAAGCAGGCGGACGTAAACATAATGACCGACCGCATGACCAGAGCGCAGCTTTTCAATCTTCTTTCCGCCGCCTTTACCGAGGACGAGCCTAAAAAGATAAACTACACCTACAAGGTGTCCAAGCGGAGCCTTGTGGCGTTTTCATTCCTGTTCTCATCAGCACTGTCGGGCGTTGCCCTGCTGATAACCGCCTTTTCGGGAAGTACGGACATCATCGGCGACCAGCTGGAAAGAGATTTCCTCACCGTGGTCAATGACCTTTCGGACGTTGTGGCAAGCCGGCTGGGACGGCTCATCAAGGGCATCTCCCCTGCGGGCATAGCCGTTTCAATAATCATCGGCGTGGGCTTTCTCATATCCTTTGCGGAAAATATCCTGCGGCATATAAACTTCACCGCAGGACGCAGAGGAAAGTGCATAATCATCTCCGCAGGACTTATCGTCAAGCGAATGTACTGCATCAACAGCCGCAGGGTGAACATCGCCGATATGCGCCAGAACCTGCTGATGAAATTCTTCGGCATAACCTCGGTACACGTAAACTGCACAGGCTACGGCAAGCGTAAGAACGAGTTTCCCGTGTTCGTGCCCATATGCTCAATCAGGCGTATAAACGACGGAAAAAGCGTGCGGAAGCTTTCCAGCGTCATGGAAATGCTGCTGCCCGATTTCTCGGGGGCGGAAAGCTACATCAACCCCAGAACCACCTATATAATGCGATTTATAATGCCACCTGCGCTGGCGGTCTATGGCATACTGCTGTTGGGAATGGTGCTTATGATAATGTTTCCACACTGGTACAGCCTGATATGGTTTATGTCCATACTGCTTGAGATACCCGCAATATGGCTTGTATTCGTAAAAGCCTGCGCATACTGCACCAACGGCATAAACATCACCGACAAGAGCGTGTGCGCAAAATACAGCGTGTGGTACTCATTCCACACCATCACCGTTCCTCTGGAGCGTGTGGCGGAGATACGCATTACTCAGACGATTTTCCAGCGCATGAACAGATCCTGCGATGTGATAATATACACAAACTCCGAGTACATAGGCAGCCACAGGATAACAGGTCTGCCCATAACGGAAGTACAGGAGCTTATCAGGGAGAGATTCAAATGAGACCATTCTGCAAAAAATGCTTTTTCAGCGAGCTTGACCCGGGCGGCGTTTATAACGAGATAAAGGACATGATAGCAGCTCTGCCCGAGGAAAAGCGGGCGGACGATGACACATACCGCCATCGGCTGGACATCTGCGGCAGCTGCGAAAGTCTGGGCAGCGGCATATGCGGAAAATGCGGCTGCTTTGTGGAGCTGAGAGCCGCAAAAAAAGATATGTACTGCCCAAGTGAAGATAAGAAATGGTAAACAAAAAAATCCCGATGCAAGCGCATCGGGATCTTCGTTTTTTATGCAGTTTTATCAGATGGTGAGGTCGTGGGAAGCATACTGCTGTGCAAGGCCCTCGCTGATAACGGTATAAGTAGAATCTACCTGAACGTTACCGATAAGCATTCCTGCAAAGAATGCAAGGATAACTGCTGCAACAAGTGCAACAATGGGGATATCCATGATAGTCACCGCAGACTCGCTGAATGTATTGTCCTTCAGGGACTTATTGAGGATTCGGCAAACAACGATAAGAACAGCTGTGATAACGATGATTGCTGCAAGTATCACCAGATACTGACCGTAGCTTGTGGTGCGGTAGATCATGTGAGGATCATCGGGCTTGTAATAGATGGAATATCTCTGACCAAGCTCCGCATCGCCGTTGAGCACGATGCCTGTAGCATATACCTCCTGGTCATATGCCATGTACTTGCCGTCAACAACTACCTGAGTTCCGATGTAATCGAAGTGATCTTCATCAGTAATATCATATACCTTTGATACGAAAAGGTCGGTGTTGAGCCTTGTTTCAAGGTCACTTCCCGAAGTTGCCATCCACGTCTTTGAAGTAACACTGTTAAGCTTTGCGTAGCGTGAAAGACCCATTTCCACGTAGAATGTAGCAATGCCCAGCAGAAGTGCGGCTACACACATAAGTATGCACGCAACATAATAGCGCTTTTTGATTTTCAATCTGCATTCCTCCCGTTTATTCTCTTGCCGTATCCTGACAAAACAGTCACAGAATCACAGCATTTTTATACAATAAATTATACCATCTTAATTTTATTTTGTCAAGTATATTTGTATATTATTAACGAACCGTAATGAGTATCATAATTCGTGCATATTTCCACGTTTCGAGCTTTTTCTTATATCCTTTTTATTATAATTGTTATCACAACATTCTTCGGAACAAAAGATAAACAAAAGAAAGGACGATACTCATGCAGACAAAAACACTATCACCATCGGAAGTACAGACAAATCAGCCTCGGGTACATACAGCGCCGAATATATGCGCAGTCATCGCCTCGGCGGCGGCAGGCTTTCTTATCACCAACGTAAAAATAGGGGGAACACTGTCACCGTTCCTCACCTCGCTCATATCGGCACTCACGCCGCTGTACGGCACAGCGGCGCTTTTCGGCGGTATATGCTCGGCACTTGTCACGGGGTCGGTGTGGAAGTGCATCGCAGAGCTTTCGGCGGCAGTTCTGACCGTAATTTACTGCAAGATCTTCAGCAGGCAGAAGGGCAGCAGAATAAAAGCCATTGCCGCAGGACTTATCTACTTCATATGTGCCAGTGCGGTAAGCGCAGGCAGCGGTGACTGGGTGCTTTTTGCCGCAGTTTTTTTCAGAGGACTTATGTGCTCCGCTGCCTCATATTGTATGTGCGAAACGAAAAAGCTTGCACGGAAAGGGTGCAGTGACAATGGGAATGCCAAAATGAACAGCGTATTCTATGCTGGCATTGTTTATATGATAATCATTGCCGCCCTTTGCTCAAAAACGGTGTGGATAATCAACGCAGGCCGCATTGCCGCAGGCTTCTGCACCGCTGCCGCCGCAAGGAAGTTCGGAGTAAGGGGAGGAGGGGCTGTGGGAGTTCTCTCCGCCTCGGCTTTTCTTCTGGCGGAGCAGTCCCTTGGTCGGTGCGGAGCAATGCTTGCCTTTGCAGGGCTTGCTTCGGGACTATATCACATCAGGGGCAAATATGCGGTGAACATCTGCTTTATCTGCTCGGCATTCGGCATAACCGCAGCGGCGGGAATGCCCTCGGGTACGCCCGAATTTATTGCGGACATGGGCATAGCCGCCGCCCTGTACTGCCTTATCCCCGAAAGGCTTTATATGCCAAAGCTCAACGGCATATGCTCCGTCAGGTCAAAGGGGGAGGATATCCGTTCGGACAGGCTTGGCTTTGCGGCGCAGGTACTTGAGGAGGTGGGAAACGATGTGGAAACAGCTTCGGATATGCTCAGCAGATGCACGGAGGCTCCCGATGAAAAGATCAGCGATATTGTCAGGAACACCGTATGCGGCAAATACTGCTCTCAGCGCAAGTGTACGGCGGTTTTCTGCGCTGTGTCGGACAAGACTGCCGATGATTGCTTCAAAGCCGCTGAAGCTCTGGCGGAGAGCAAGGGTTCGGTTACTTGCGGCGAGCTGCCGACGGGCTTCGACGGCTGCCGTGCGAAAGCTCAGGTCGCTTATGCCTGCACTCACGCAATGGAGCTCAGAGCGCTGCAGAGCCGAAAGAGCGCATTCGTGCGGAGATTTTTAGAGGGCGCTTCCGAACAGCTTTCCGCCTCCTGCGGTATCATAATGTCCATGGCGGAGGAGCTTGACCCACGCTTTAAAGAGGATTTCTCCCTTTCCGAATCAGCCGCAAGGATACTGGCGGACTGCGGCATAGAAGCAAAGTCGGTGAGCGTTGCCTTTGACAGCGACCTGCACCCATTTGCGGAAGCATACATATGCCGTGAGAAAAAGATACCCGAGCCTGACATGGCGGAGATGACCGAGCGCCTTGGTCTGCTTTTGGGATATGAGCTTTCAAAGCCTGCCATAATATGCTGCGGCGAGGGCGATAAGCGCATCATGAGGATACGCTGGCGCACGGAAGCAAGCTATACCCCCGACTGCCGCATACTTGCCTTTGCAGCCGAAAGCGGCGTGAGCGGCGACAGCCACGGCTGCTTTGAGGACGGCAGGGGCAATTACTACATTATTCTGGCGGACGGCATGGGCAAGGGCGCAAGAGCTGCGGCGGAAAGCAGCATGGCGGTGAATATGCTGAGGCGGCTCATTCTTTCGGGAGCAGGGCTGGAAAGCGCCATAAGAACGCTTAACGTGTTAATGACCGCAGCCTCCCCCGATGAGACCTTTACCACTGCGGATATTATGGAAATAAACCTGTACAGCGGCGCCACACGGCTCATCAAAATGGGTGCAGCCCCCACTGTAGTTATGCTGAGGGACGGGGAAACAGCCTACACAGAGGTGTATTCCGACTGCTCCGCTCCCCTTGGCATAATCGCTTCCGCCAAGATAACCGAGGAGCATTTCACCCTTGACAACCGCTCACGGCTGGTAATGACCACCGACGGCATAGGCCCCGAGCATATGGGCTATATCACGGCTCTTCTGGAAAATGAAACTCTCACCTGCGAGCAGATATGCGACAAGATAATGGCAGCATCGGACGAAAATGAGCTGTCATCGGAAGAAAAAATGCGCCGCAGGGACGACAAGACCGTTGCTGCTGTAAGACTTTACAAAATATAAACATTTTTATTTTAATGCCGATTTTGAAACTGTTGAAATCTGTTGTGAATATATACAAGGCGCTTGTAAAAAATACGTGAGATTTGTAAAACTTTTACAATACCCCTTGTAATTTAATGCACAATCTGTTAAAATATTTATATACGAAAGCTTGGAAAAGTGTGCAAATTCACCGCACACCGTTTCCATGTGTATTTTGTACCAAAAGGTGGGTTTTATATAGAGATGAATGACAACAAAAATACTGTAGAAAACTACGAATTTCCGCTGTTTGTGTTCCATGAGGGAAACAACTGCGAAGCTTTTAACTTTTTCGGTGCCCATAAGGCGGTAAAGGACGGCGTGGAGGGCGCATATTTCAGAGTATGGGCTCCCAAGGCAAAGTCCGTTTCACTTATCGGCGATTTCAACGGCTGGGACAGGTCAAAAACTCCCATGTACCGCCTGGACGACCCCACCGTGTGGGAAGTGTTCGTTGAGGGCGTGGAGGATTATTTCACCTACAAGTACAGCGTGGAGACCTCTCACTACAGCATCGTTGAAAAGGCAGACCCCTACGGCTGCCATATGGAGCTGCGCCCCAACACTGCGTCAAAGTTCTTTGATATTGATAATTACCAATGGCACGACCAGAAATGGTATCAGCAGAAGGCTAAGACCAACGTTTATAAAAGCCCCATGAACATCTACGAGGCTCACCTCGGCTCATGGAGGCAGTATAAGGACGGCTCTCCCTTCGATTATATCAAGTTCGCACATGAAATGTCCGGCTACCTCAAGGAAATGGGCTACACCCACCTTGAGCTTATGCCTCTGGCGGAATATCCCTTTGACGGCTCATGGGGATATCAGGTAATTGGCTATTATGCCCCCACCTCCCGCTATGGTACTCCCGCTCAGTTCATGGAAATGATAGACATTTTCCATCAGAACGGCATTTCCGTTATCCTCGACTGGGTACCTGCCCACTTTCCAAAGGATTCCGCAGGTCTTTTCGAGTTTGACGGCGACTGCTGCTATGAATATTCCGATCCTCTGAAAAAGGAGCACGCCGCATGGGGAACAAGAGTTTTCGACTACGGCAAGGGCGAGGTCCGCTCGTTCCTTATTTCAAACGCTATATACTGGATAGAAAAATTCCATCTGGACGGTCTCAGAGTTGATGCTGTTGCTTCAATGCTCTACCTTGACTACGACAGACGTGAATGGCGTCCCAACAAGAACGGCGGCCACGAAAATCTTGAGGCTATCGAGTTTTTGCAGAAGCTCAACACTGTTGTGTTTGCAAGAAATCCCGATGTGCTCATGATCGCTGAGGAGTCCACCGCATGGCCTATGGTAACAAAGCCTGCCGATATCGGCGGCCTTGGCTTCAACTTCAAGTGGAACATGGGTTGGATGAACGATACGCTGGACTATATGCGCACCGACCCCATCTACCGTGCGGGCAACCACGGAAAGCTTACATTCTCTTTCTTCTACGCTTTCAGCGAGAACTACATACTGCCTATCTCACACGATGAGGTAGTTCACGGAAAGGCATCGCTGTTCAGCAAAATGAGCTCCGGCACGATGGAGGGCAAATTTGCTTCCATGAGGGCGTTCATAGCATATATGTACGCTCACCCCGGAAAGAAGCTCAACTTCATGGGAACAGAGCTTGCACAGGTCATCGAGTGGAACTATGAAGAGGAACTCGACTGGCTGCTGCTGGGCTTTGAGACCCACCTTAAAATGCACGAATTCTTCAAGGATATAAATCACCTCTATCTGGAGTCGAAGCCCCTGTGGCACGATGACGATTCATGGGACGGATTCAAGTGGATATGTGCGGACGATTACACCCAGAGTGTTATCTCTTTCCGCAGGATAAACACATCCGACCAGGGTAAGCACGATGAGATCATCGTTGTCTGCAACTTTGTTCCCGTAACACGCACCGATTACAAGATCGGCGTTCCCTACGAGGGCACATATGAGCAGATACTCTCCACAGACGACCTGAAATACGGCGGCTCGGGCGAGGTGGATAACGGCAGGATCAAAGCGGAGGAATATTCCATGCACGGCTATGATTACTCCATATCCCTGACGATTCCGGGACTTTCCGCAATGTACTTCAGATATGTACCTCCCAAGAAGCGTGCAAAGAAGTCCGACACTGTTATCGACGTGACCGAGACCGCTGAGGTTAAGACACGCAAGACAGCCAAGTCTCCCGCAAAGAAGAAGCCTTCTGCGAAGGCAACTTCTGCGAAGGCAGCTTCGGCAAAGACTGCCGCAACAGAGGAAACATCTTCTGAGAATACATCAGCAAAAACTGCGGAAAAGTCCGAAAATACAGCATCAACAGCAAAAACAACTTCGGCATCGACTGCTCCCAAGAAGGCAAGCAAGTCCAAGACCGAAAAGACTGCCAAATAAGCAGGCAGTATATATCGAAAGGAAGGATTTTCAAGATGTACACTAAAAAAGAATGCGTCGCAATGCTTCTGGCAGGCGGACAGGGCAGCCGTTTGTATGCCCTCACTCAGGACATGGCAAAGCCTGCCGTTCCTTACGGAGGAAAATACAGGATCATCGATTTTCCTCTTTCCAACTGCGTAAACTCAGGTATTGATACAGTAGGTGTCCTCACCCAGTATCAGCCTCTCGTACTTAACGACTACATCGGCAACGGTCAGCCTTGGGACCTTGATAAGCAGTACGGCGGCGCTCACTGCCTGCCTCCTTATCAGACCGCTCTGGGCGCTGAGTGGTACAAGGGTACCGCAAACGCTATCTACCAGAACATTGCTTTCGTTGACAGATACAACCCCGAGTATGTTGTGGTTCTTTCAGGCGACCACATCTACAAAATGGACTATAACGAGATGCTCAACTATCACAAGGAAAAGAACGCTGCTGCTACCATCGCCGTTCTGGACGTTCCCATGGAGGAAGCTTCCCGTTTCGGCATCATGATAACCGATGACGACGGAAACATCGTTGACTTCGAGGAGAAGCCCAAGCACCCCCGTTCCACCCTTGCTTCCATGGGTATCTACATCTTCACATGGAGCAAGCTGAAGCAGTACCTTATCGACAACGAGAACAACCCCGATGAAGATAAGGACTTCGGTAAGGCTATTATCCCCAACATGATGAACGCAGGCGAAAAGCTTGTTGCTTACACCTTTGACGGCTACTGGAAGGACGTTGGAACCCTTGATTCCCTGTGGGAAGCAAACATGGACCTCCTCAATCCCAATATCCCCATCGACCTTTACGATCCTGACTGGAAGATGTACTCCAGAAACCCCGTTCTTCCTCCTCAGTACATAGGCGAGAACGCAAATGTTGAAAACTCCATGATCGCAGAGGGCTGCATCATCGACGGCAACATCGACTTCTCCGTAATCTACGAGGGCGTTACAATCGAAAAGGGCGCAACCGTAACAGATTCAATCATCATGCCCGGCTCCGTTATCAAGGAGGGCGCAACTGTAGAGTACGCTATCGTAGGCGAAAATTCCATTATCGAAAAGGGCGCACACATCGGCGCTCGTCCCGAAACCGTTGAAAACCGAGACGACTGGGGCATTGCCGTTATCGGCAACAAGATCACGATCGCTGAAAATCAGGTCGTAGGTCCCAAGCAGATGGTTCCCGATATCAAGAAGAAGTAAGAGTTTTCACGGAAGGAAGGTTATTTCAAATGAGCTTAAATAAAAAAATCCTTGGCATAATCTTTGCCAATATGCACGAGAACGTAGTTCCCGAACTTACAAGACAGAGAACAATGGGTTCCGTTATGTTCGGCGGACGCTACAGACTTATCGACTTCACCCTCTCCAACATGGCTAATTCAGGCGTTGATGAGGTTGGTATCATCACAAAGTCCAACTACCAGTCACTGCTCGACCACCTGGGCAGCGGCCGTGAGTGGGATATGGCAAGAAAGAACGGCGGACTTCACCTGCTGCCTCCTTTCAGCAACCTGACCAGCGGTATGTACAGAGGCCGTCTTGAGGCTCTCTACGGCATTTCCGATTTCATCAAGTGCTCTGACGCAGACTATGTTATCATGTCCGACTGCGACGTTGTAACAAGCCTTGACTACAACAAGGTATTTGACGCTCACATCAAGAGCGGCGCCGATATCACTGCTGTTTATTCCACCGCAAACCTTGACCTTGAGGCTGCTGAGCACAGCAACATTCTTGGCATCGACGAAACAGGAAGAGTAAACAACGTTCTTATCGACCCCCAGATCAGCGGCGAGTGCAACGTTTGCCTGAATACATACATCATCTCCAAGGATCTGCTCATGAGCATGGTAGCCGACGGTGCTGCAAAGGGCATCTACAGCTTTGCAAAGAGCATTCTCCAGGCAAGATGCAATGATTACAAGATCATGGCTTATAAGCACGAGGGCTACTTCTCCAAGATCACTGATATCAAGTCCTATTACAATGCTAATATGGCTCTTCTTGATACCGACAAGAGACAGAAGCTGTTCCCCGACAATGCTCCTGTTTACACCAAGGTAAGAGATAATCCTCCCGCAAAGTTCGCTATCGGCGCAAAGGTAAAGAACTCCCTTATCGCTGACGGCTGCATCATCGAGGGTACTGTTGAGAACTCTATCCTGTTCAGAGGTGCAAAGGTAGGCAAGGGCTCTGTTGTTAAGGACAGCATCATCATGCAGGATACCGTTATCGGCAAGAACTGCGTTGTTGACTGCGTTATCACAGATAAGATCGTTAAGATCACCGACCGCAAGATACTTACAGGCTCTGCAAACTACCCCATCTACATCGGCAAGGGTGCTGAGATCTGATAAAAACTGACCGATCGGCTTGCCTTGGGATATGCTCAGGGCAGGCCGATTTTTATGAAAGGAAACCACACCATATGAGAATACTTTATACAGCTTCGGAGGCTCTTCCATATGCAGCTTCGGGCGGACTTGCCGATGTTGCAGGCTCACTTCCTGCGGCTCTGTGCAAGGCAGGCCATGACTGCCGTGTAGTTCTGCCCCTTTATAAAAGCATAAAGCCCGAGCTTCGCAAGGACCTGAGATTCCTTATGAACTTCACCGTTGACGTTGGCTGGAGAAAGCAGTACTGCGGCGTTTTCGAGGGTCATGCAAACAACGTGACATATTATCTGCTGGATAACGAATATTACTACGCAAGAGACGGTCTTTACGGCTTCTATGACGACTGCGAGCGCTTTGTTTTCCTCTCCCGTGCGGTAATGGAGCTTATCAGGCACATCGACTGGAAGCCTCAGATAATAAACTGCAACGACTGGCAGACCGCCCTTGTTCCCGTTTATTATCAGACCTACTACAAATATCAGCACGGCTATGAGGATATCAAGACCGTGTTCACTATCCATAATATCCAGTATCAGGGCAAGTACGGCATGGACGTACTCAACGAGGTAATGGGCATTCCCATGTACCACGCAAATCTGCTGGAATATGACGGCTGCATCAATATGATGAAGGGCGCTTTCGAGACAGCGGATAAGATAACCACCGTTTCCCCCAGCTACGCATGGGAAATACTTGACCCATGGTACGCTCACGGCCTTGACCGTGCCCTTGCAAACAAGCAGTATAAGCTCTGCGGCTTCCTTAACGGCATAGACACAAAGCTCTATGACCCCGAAAAGGATCCCCTAATCCCCGCTCATTTCTCCGCCGATGATATCTCAGGCAAGGAAAAGTGCAAGGAAGCTCTTGAAAAGGAGCTGAAGCTTGCAAAGAACGGCGAGCCTATCATCGGAATTGTTACAAGATTTGTTTCCCACAAGGGAATCGACCTTATCAAGTACGTTTTCGAGGAAATGGTGAATATGGGCTGCCGCTTTGCTATCCTGGGTTCGGGCGAGAAGATATTCGAGGATTTCTTCAAGGAAATGGCATGGCGCTATCCCGACAGAGTAAGTGCCACCATCGGCTTCGTTCCCGACCTCGCCCGCCGCATATATGCAGGTGCGGATATGTTCCTGATGCCCTCACAGAGTGAGCCTTGCGGACTGGCACAGATGATATCCATGCGCTACGGAACTATACCCATTGTCCGTGAAACAGGCGGACTTAGGGACAGTGTAAGAGACGCAGGCGGTGAAAACGGCAACGGATTCACATTCAAGACCTATAACGCTCACGATATGCTCAACGCCGTATGCAGAGCATATGAATACTACAAGAACAAGCCTGCCTGGGCAAAGCTTGTTTCCGATGCAATGAAAAATGACTTCAGCTGGGACAGCTCCGCAAAGCTCTATATCGGGCTTTACAAAGAGCTTGCCGGGGAGGAATAATAAAAGTGGCTGCTGCACGAGATGCAGCAGCCTTTTTTAGTAAGCGTTAAAGCAAGGAATTTGCTGATTTGTCCGTACCTGCGCCTTACGGCGGAAGCCAAAATCGTCGTTCCTGACGGAACGGCTCTTGGTTTCAAGCCGCCTGCATGAAATTGTTTCTGATTTGTTCGAAATGAAACTTTTATTTTGCTTGATTTTAAATTTACAGTGCAGGCGGCTTTGAAAATTTATAATTTGTCGGCTTTGGGTTTTATCATTTTAGCCGCTCGCAAATGGATTTCGTCCTCTGCGGAGGACGACCAGATGGCTCTGCCCTCAGTGGACTTCCCAAACCCTTTGCCTTGTGCTTATTTGTGCGGATTTCTTTATCCTCTCCCGCACTGCATTATAATAAAGAAATGGCTGCCACAGCTAAATACTGCGGCAGCCCATTTTTATGTCCTTATCCAATCCTCATATCACTTATCTTTTTTATTCCTGATATATTTCCTCAGCAGGAAAAAGGGAAGCGCTGTAACGCTGATGTCCGACAGGCACAGCAGTACCAGCCATTTGCAGGGCGAAAGCACGCCTGCCAGAATACAGAAAACAAATGCCACGCCCGGAAATCCCGATACGTGCTTCCCACTTTTGCGGCTTTGTATAGGAGCAACAACATATGTCAGTATCCAAAAGAACAAAGCAACTGCCCACGAGAATACAGGAAAGCCCCATACAGTAAAAAATTCAATCATCTGTCTGCTCATATTATCCCCCATTACAATGTCTTACTTTAAAGAAAAGCCATAGTATCTCTGAAATTGCATCAGAAATACTATGGCTTAAATTTTTTAAGTCGTATTATTCAAGCAAAATTACTTGAGAACTATGAGGTAAGGACCGCCCTGGTCAACTGTGAATGTGCAGGAACCGTTGGACTGAACCTTGGTCTTGTAAACAGCCTTGAGAGACCTGCTGTCGGGGTTGTAGCGGTAAACTACAGCTGTGAGATCAGCACGCTTCTTGTTGAACTTAACTGTTACGCTTGCAGTGGTTCCGAAGTCATTGAAGCTTGTGGAAACACCGATCTGAGCCTTGGAAACAGCACCGTTGGAAGCCTTCTTAACGAGGGAAGCGGGGATGTAGTCAATGTTGTACTCAGTGTAGATGGTAACGTCCTGAGGAGTATCAACGTTCTTGCCGTTAACAGTCCACTTAACACCGTTGTCGAGAACGAATGTTACGCTTACGTTTCTGCCGTCAAGTGCGTCAAATACGCTCTTGTCAACAACGGAGCAGCCGTTCATATCAACCTTAATGTTAGCGCCCTTCTTAGCATTGTTGATGTACTTAACAATGGTCTTCCAGCCTGCATAGTTCTTGTTGCCGTAGAGGTAAGGCTCGCCGTCCTCAGCTGCATCGGTCTTGCTTGTGGAAGTAGAAGTGGAGAAAGGATCCTTTCTGAACATGAGGTAAGGATCGGTAAGATAGCCGTAGCCATAGTTATAGCCATAGCCGTAGTTGTAGTTCTTGCCGTAGTAGTTGTAAGGAACATAGGAAATATCTACGCCGAGAGCGGTTCCGCCTGCTTCAATAGCTGCGTCAAGGCTGCCGTAGTAGGTTCCGTTGTAGTAGTAATAGTACTTAACGTTGCCTGTGCTGCCAACGGGAGCATAGTAGATATCAACGCCGAGAGCAGTTCCGCCTGCTGCGATAGCTGCATCGAGAGAAGGATATGCAACGCCGTTGTAGTAGTATCTGTAGATGGAGCTTGCGTTTCCGTCATAAGCGCCGCCAACGTATGTTACGAAGGAGCTGTTGTTGTTGGAAGCTGCAAGAGCTGCCTCATAAGTGTTGTAGTACTTGCCTGTGTATGTGCTGTAGTAATGACCACGGCCGTAAGCACTGTTGCCAACATATGTTACATAAGCTGCGTTGCCGTTGGAAGCTGCAAGAGCTGCGCTGTATGTAGAATAGTACTGACGTGTGTAAGAGCTGTAGTAATAGCCGTAGTAGCTGTTGCCGTAGTAGTTAGCAACATAAGATACATAAGTGCTGTTGTTGTTGGAAGCAGCGAGAGCCTCGGAATAGGTTCTGTAATACTGATTTGTGTAGGAGCTGTAGTAAGCACCGTAACCGCTGTGGTAATTGCCGTAATATGTGCCGATGTAAACAACGTGAGGATTCTCTATGCCTGCGTCCTCAGCTGCCTTCTTTGTATCGTAGTACTTGTTGGGGAATCTGGGGTCAATGTACTTTTCGGTAGCACCGGCGGGAACTCTGCTTGTAGGAACGGCTTCGTAAGTTCCTGCTACGCCTGATGCAGTATCAGCATCTACAGGGTAGGAATAGTAAACGCCGTTGTAGTAATAATAATATCCACCATTATTTTCAATAGCAGAAGCATTGAACGCAAACATCTGAGAAGCCATCAGGGCTGCGCATGCAATAGAAGCGATGGACTTAGTCAATTTCTTGCTCATTGTAAAATCTCCTTTGTTTATTTATTTTTTCATACGGAACAAATATCGGGTTTGTATTATAAGGTTAGTACAGCTTTGGTATTGCTCCCTATTTGTTCTTATTATAACATATATTTTTCCAAATGCCAATAGTAATTACAACAAAATTTATTACAGTTTAATTACATAATATCAACAAAAAAACAACGTGCCGACTGAATAAAAAATCACGGGGAACAAATACTATGATTTGTGAAATATGAACCGCATAAAAATATACCAATTTGGTATATTGACAAATCCTCGGAAGTATAGTATAATAAAATCATACAATAACAGTATATTTTATAAGGAGGCCTATATGGAAACTATTGCTTTTTATGACACCAAGCCCTATGACAAGGACAGCTTTGACCGCCACAACAACGGCAGATACAAGCTCCGCTACTTTGAAGATAAGCTCACCTGTGATACCGCCGCACTGGCAAAGGGCTGCAAAGCCGTATGCGCCTTTGTGAATGACAATATCGACAGATGCGTTATCGACGCACTGAACGAGATTGGCGTGGAGCTGGTGCTACTGCGCTGCGCAGGCTATAACAACGTTGACCTGAAATATGCCGCAGGCAGGATAAGAGTGCTGAGAGTTCCCGCCTACTCCCCTTACGCCGTTGCCGAGCACGCAATGGCGCTGATACTGCTCCTTAACCGCAAGATACACAAATCATACCTGCGCACAAGAGACTATAATTTCAGCATAAACGGTCTTACAGGCTTTGACCTTCACGGCAAGACCGCAGGCATCATAGGCACAGGAAAAATAGGTCAGGTTTTCGGAGATATATGCAAGGGTTTCGGAATGGATATCCTGGCATATGACCCTTACCCCTCGGAAGAATTTGCGGCAAAGGGCGCAAAATATGTAAGCCCCGAGGAGCTTTTTGAAAAGAGCGACATCATCTCTCTCCACTGCCCGCTGACACATGATACAAAGTACATCGTGAACGAAAACTCATTGAAGCTTATGAAGCCCTCCGCATTCGTCATAAACACTTCAAGAGGAAAGCTTATCGACAGCCACGCACTTCTTACCGCACTGCGTGAAAAGCGTATCGCAGCAGCGGGACTGGACGTTTACGAGGAAGAGGCGGACGTTTTCTACGAGGACCGTTCGGGAGATATCATAGACGACGAAACACTTTCGCTGCTGGTATCAATGCCGAATGTAATAATCACATCTCATCAGGCGTTCCTGACAGCGGAAGCGCTCAGTGCGATAGCAACAACAACGCTTTCCAATGCGGATAATTTCTTTGCGGGAAATGCCGCAGAAAACGGACTTTTTGCAAATGAGGTAACAAAATAACAAACGTAATAACCAAAGGTGCTGCTGCAAAACCGCAATAGCACCTTTGGTTTACCAGGTCGAACAGGAAGCCCGAAGCGTCCCTTACCTTCTGCCTGCACTCAGTCTGCTTTTCTATATCCTCAAGGAAATGGTCGGCAATGTCAAGCATACCCATAATGCCGTTTATGGGGGGGGTCTGATATCGTGGCTCATACGGCGCAAAAACTCGGTCTTGGCAGCATTTGCCTGCTCAGCCTCACGGGCAGAGTCGATTATCTTCTGCTGATATTCTATCTCCTTGTTTTTCTGCTCGGTGATGTCCCTGACAGTGAATAAAAGTATCTTCTTGGGGATAAGCACATAAATGTTATATTTTCCCAATACAACGCTGCTGCCGTCCGTGATGATAACAGTGCCGTCCATTGCCACCTGATAGCCCACAAGCATATTTTCGGGAGTTATCTTCTTATCGACCGTCTCTGCGTCCTTGCCGAAGCACACCACAAAGCCCTTGCCGTCAAAACGCCTTACTGCGCCGAAGTTGAAGCTGATATCCCCGTTCATTCCGCTTATCTCACGGATAATATCCTCCGTGGGGATACTCATGCCCGCACTCTGCACCACATTAAGCTCATTGTCAAGGAACAGTATGCCGTCTATCCTCCGGTCTTATATTTTCCCAACGCAATGCTAAGCCCATCAGATGTGCTTTTTGTAAACTAATTATAAAATCTTAACTTTAGGTTATATTTGTAAAACACAATGTTACCTATTATTCACAAAAAATTTTTGACATCTGTTAAAAGGCAACTTGCAAAGATGATATAATAAAATGAACAAATCCAACAGGGCAAAATCACGGATTTTTCATCGTAAACACAAATTACAAGCAGGGCAAATATATGGATAGATTTCATGAAGTGACTAAAAAACGAATATGGAACGATAATCTCAGAACTCTTATCACTCTGGCAGTGGTTTTTGTGCTTGTGCTGGTAAGTATGCTGGGCACATATAAGGTGCTGCTCATAAATTCACGCAAGATGGGGCATGAGCTTATACAAAGCTATGCTTCCGACGAGGAGCGGAGCATTGCCGTTTACAATACCATCATAAAAATGGGTATGTCGTCTATGGAAAGCTCGGAGGAAAGCGGCTCCCCTGAGGAAATAAGCATAAAAATGCAGGATTTCTTCAAAAAGGCTGCAGATGCCTCAGGCGATCCTGACCTGCAGTGCTTTGCTATCATAAAAGGCAGGCTCGTATCCACCGAGCCTATAGAAGGACTGGATAAGTACGACTTTGAAAATACGGGCTGGTACCGCAATGTGCTGGCTGCTGACGGTCAGGTAATATTCACGGACATCAATGACGAAAGCGGAGCAAAGCTCACCGTTGCCGCAGCAGGCGAACCCGATACTGACTGCGCAGTGTTTATAAATCTCAGAAAGCAGGACTTTATATCCGAACACAGCGGTCTGAACCTTCCCGAAAAAGGCGCATATTACCTTTTTGATACAGACGGTCATCTGCTTTATTACACTGCCCCCTTTGAGGTAGATGAAGCTTCACTTGAAGAGTATGCCATGGGGCTGTGCGCCGATATACATAACGGAAAAATATCCAACGAAGGCGATGAAATCATCGACCTGAACGGCGAGGCAAGGGGAATATACTATAACCAAGTCAATAACGGCTGGCTGTGCATAATGACTATCCCCCACTCTGTTCTGCTGACAGGCTTCAACAATATAATCATTATCTATGTTTCGGTATTTGCCGTATTCATGCTCATAATAATATTTATGTTCGTGCATGATATACATATGGGCCAAACCATAATCCGCACCGGTGCCATAATCCGTGCCCTGTGCAACACCTATTATGCAATTTACCGCATTGACCTGAAAAAAGGCACATATGATATGATAAAAGGCTCCGACGAGATGCAGAAGCTTATCCCACGAAAAGGCGAATTCAATGCAATGATGGACGGCTTTGCATCTGTAGTAGATGAAGAAACGGCGGCGGAAATGCGCTCCTCATTCTCCCTTGAACACCTGAGAGAGCTGGCTTCCAAGCAGATAAAGGATTTCGGCGGCGATTTTCTCAGAAAGATGAACGGCGATGACAAGTGGGTAAATATGGCATTTATCATTGATGAGTCGCTGACAAAGGAAGAGGGCATACTGGTATTCCGCCAGATAGATACAGAAAAACAGCAGCAGATACGCCACACAAAGCTGCTGGAAAGCGCCCTTGCCTCCGCAGATGCCAGCGAGAAATCACAGAAATATTTCTTCTCCAAAATGAGCCACGAAATGCGCACGCCCCTTAACATAATTCTCGGCATGAACGAGCTTGCCATGAGCCCCGACTGCCCCGAGGACAAGCGGCTGGATTATCTGAAAAAGATAGAATATTCAGGCAAGGATATGCTGGGACTTATAAATAACATTCTGGAAATATCCCGAATAGAGGACGGTCTGATGCCCATTGACCGCAAGGTGATAAACCTGCGTGAGGAATTTACAAACATCGTGCAGCCGTTCCGTGAGCAGGCTGTAGCACAGGGAAAACGCTGCGAGATAAAGATCGACATCTCAAAGGACATGGTAATGGGCGACGTGCTGAAGCTGTCCCAGATAATGAACAATCTGCTTTCAAACGCAGTCCGCTTTACACGAAGCGGAGACAGCATGACCGTAACCATGCGTCAGGCAGCTCCGGACAGCAGCAACTACATTTTCACCGTGGAAGACACGGGAATAGGAATGTCCGAAGCGTTCCTGCCGAAGCTTTTCACCCCATATTCTCAGGAAAACAGATTCGGCAACCGCTCCGAAACAGGCGGCGGTCTGGGAATGGCGATAGTAAAGAGCCTTGTTACCCAGAAGGGCGGTCAGATAGATGTTTCCAGCACCGCAGGCAAGGGAACCAAAGTGGTAGTAACGCTTCCCTTTGCGCCTGTCCCCACAGAAGAAACGGCAGTGCAGGCAAATGACGACTGCATAAAGAGCCTTAATATGCTGGTGGTAGATGACAATGAGCTTAACCGTGAGCTTATGTCCGACCTACTCACAGAACACGGCGTAAAGGTAACGCCTGCCTGCGACGGCAAGGAAGCGCTGGAGATATTCAAGCGCTCGGAGCTTTTCAGCTGCGATGTTATCATAATGGATATGCAGATGCCCGTAATGGACGGCTGTGCTTCGGCAGCGGCTATCAGAGCACTTGACAGACCCGATGCAAATTGGGTAATAATAATCGCCCTCACGGCAAATTCATTTTCGGAGGACGTTATAAGAACGGTAAAGGCAGGAATGAATGCACATCTGGCAAAGCCTGCGGATATGAAAGTATTGCAGGAGACTATAAAGAAGCTGCTTTCCGAGCGTTCCGGCGGTATAATGCAGTAAAATAAAACAGAAAATCAAAACGCCACTGACAGTAACTAAGTCAGTGGCGTTTTACGTTAAGACCCGCACAAATAAGCACAAAGGTAAAGGGTTTATAAACTACGTTTACCTACGAAATCCGTTTGCAAGCAACTTTGATAAAATATTAGCGACTGACGAAAAAAACTAACGTATAACGGACAATATAGCCAATTCCAACCGCAGAGCCAAGCAAAACAAACAGCAGATACTCGATATAACCCGTAAAATCCAATAATAAGGCAAAGGACATTCTTATAAAATTGCTCTCAAATTAACCAAAAAAACGCAAATAAAAGAACGGATTGAAGCCCAAACCTGAAAACATAGCTATAGAAAAAAGTACAAACAGATGAATGGGGTTCAGTCTCCGGCGGCAAGCAAAATGTAGGGGGATAAAAAACGGTAGGGAATAGGGGTTCAAGGAAGAGGAGTGCAGAGGAGAAACCATCAGGGGGAAGGGGAAAGCCGTTTTTTGCCCTTGCTTTAGTTTCCTCTTCCCCCTGGTGGTGTCTCCTTTGCATGGTACGGACTTTATAAAAATGAAAAGTGAATTTGTCCGTATCTGCGGCTTCAGCGACCTGATGGCTCTGCCCTCAGTGGACTTCCTAACCCCTTTACCTTTGTGCTTATTTTTGCGGATTTTTAAACAAAACTTTTTACCTTGCTCTTATTTGTGCAGATTTTAAACAAAACGCCCCTGACGATATATCATCAGGGGCGTTATCATTTTACTTTACTTCAGATACAACAGGTTCGAATTCAAGACGTACTGTGGGGAGCTTCTCCATAGTGTAGTAGTAGTTCTCTGCCCAGTCATCGCCCTGAGAAGGATCGTTCTCGCCGCTTGCGGGAGGTGCAAATATCTTGAGTGTCATATCGCACTCGCCCTCCAGAGGCTTCTCAAAGAATGCGCTCATAAGGTCAATGGTCTTTGCCTTGGGAGACTTGTAGAACCATGTGCCGTTAAGCTCCATCATATAGTTGCCGTCGTCCTCAAAGATAACTTCGCAGAAATGAGGATTCTTCTCGAAATGGAGAGGAATTGCCACACCGTCTGCGTCCTCTGCGCCGCCCCATCTGAGCTTTACGGGTGCGGAAGCGTCTGCCTTTGTTTCGGTTATCTCAGGCATGAACCAAGGGGAGTGGATTATCTCCTTGTATGTCTTGAGAACCGGCTGCTCGATGCCCACATCTGCATTGTTGGGATCCTCGATCTCCAGTCCCAGGCGGCCTCTGTCTCTGAACTGATACATTGTGAAGCCTGAGAACCAGTCAGCCTTTTCGTTTACCAGGATATCGCAGAATTCCTTTACCATCGCTGCCTGATCGTATGCGCCCGTAACATCGCCGTCGGCGTTGAACTCGCTCATTACCATGGGCTTGCCCTCGCCGCCGTTAAGGAACTTGTAGCGCTCAAAGCTTGCCTTGGTCTTTTCATAGGTCTCTCTTACGCTGCTTCTGGAGTGGGTGGAACCGCCCTTTACCGCAACGTCATAAGGCCAGCCCCAGTGGAGTGCCATGTACTTGTCAACAGACCAGATATCTGCGGAGGGGATAGTTGCCTTGAACTCCTCTTCCTTTTCCATCTCGGTCTTGTTAAGGTCCTCGATGCCGCCGATGCAGATGATAGTCTTTACATTGGGTGCATACTCGTGGATAATATCGGTGAAGTGAACGAAGAAATCGCCGATCTCCTTGTAGGTAGCTCTCTTGTTGAAGCTGAACCAGTTGCCTGTAGCCTCGTGGTTGATTCTGAGCATCATTCTGCCGAAAGGACGGAGATCCTTTGCAATGGCGATAAGCTGCTCATCGGTGCAGTGGGGGTCAACTGTAAGTGTGAGGGTAACGTCCTGACCGTGGCGGCGGACATCTCTCATGCAGGTGAAAGGCTCGTCATCGGTAGTTCCGCCGATACCGCCCTTGTAGGTGAAGTAATCGTCATAAGGGTAGTCCCACTGGAAGGAAACGTTTGCATCCTTCATTACCTCGGATATTCTTCCGGGCCACTGCTTGTCAAAGGGGTAATAGCAGTACATCAGGCTGATGCTTCTGTGAGGTCTGCCCATCTTGTGGAGTATGTAGTCCTGGTTTACATACTCGCCTCTTTCGGAGCCGTCGCCCAGGTCAACGGCGCACTTTGCCTTGCCCACGTGGACATTGTAAAGGTTTTCATTCATGGATATAGTCCTCCCATAATTATTTATTCACATTTAGATATTTTATCGGACAGGCATAACGCCTGTCCATATCATTTTAAGCTTGCTAATGTTATCTCTGCTGATTTGGGATATTGGGGTTCTGCTGAGGGATATTGGGATTTGAGGTGCGGGGCATCTTGATAGAGCCTTTTGTTCTCTTTACGGAAGTAAGGCTCTCTGCCAGAGTTTCCTCTGTCTTGGTGAGAATGTCGATGATATACTCATCGGCAGCGTTCTTTACGGCTCTTGCCTTGATAAGTGCGTTCTTCTCTATCTCAGCAGCTTTTGCCTGAGCAGCCTTGGTTATCTCGCTGTTTTCCACCATTGCGCTGGCACGGGCCTCCGCACGGGTGATGATCTCCTCAGCCTGCTTCTTGGCATCGTCCATAAGGGACTTGCGGTCCTGAACAATGCTCTTGGCATTCTTTATCTCATCGGGGGTGTACATTCTTATATGGTCGATACATTCTCTCAGCTGATCCACATCGACCACGCTCTTCTTGGAGGAAAAAGGGATAGCCTGAGCTTTATCGAGGATCTCGTCCATTGCGTCAAGATAATCTTCAAAAAGTGCCATTTTACTTCTCCTTACTGTTCGGGTTTAAGTCTTGCTTCAATATCCTTGAGTATGCACCTTGGAACAAATCGGCTGATGTCGCCGCCGTAATAAGCCACCTGCTTTACAACGCTGGAGCTGAGGTACATATTTTCCGAGCTGGTGGTGAGGAACACAGTTTCCGCACCGTCATAGATATTCCTGTTGACCAGTGCCATCTGGAACTCGTACTCAAAGTCGGTAACGGCTCTGAGACCCTTTACTATAGCCACCGCTCCCACTTCACGGACATAATCGGAAATAAGGCCGTAGCAGACATCTACTTCAACATTTTCAAAATCCGCTGTGACCTTTTTTATCATTTCCACTCTCTCTTCGGGAGTAAAAACGGGAGTTTTCATCTTATTTATCGCCACAAGGACAATTACCTTGTCGAAAAGCACGGAAGCCCTGTGGATAATATCCCTGTGACCGAAAGTAACAGGGTCAAAGCTTCCGGGGCATACAGCTATTCTCAACCGTATCAATTCCTTTCGGATATCATTCTTCATCATCGACAGGCAGAGGAACACGGTAAACAGTTACCTCTATCTTGCCGTATCTGTAGGTCTTTTTCTTTTCAAGCTTACCCACATTGTCGGGAAGCACCAGACCCTTTTCATGCTCGCAGACAACAATGCCCCTGTCGGACATTTTGCTTTCCAGAAGAGGGAGCGCCTGCTCGATAAGACCGTGCCTGTACGGAGGGTCGAGAAATGCAATATCAAAGGTCATTCTCACGCCACGCACAAAGTCGATGCTGTCCATAACGGAAACTGCGCTGTCACGTACAAAGCCGCAGGCAGTTACATTCTGACGTGTTATCTCCGCCGATGCCTGACTTTTGTCAACAAATCGGCAGTATTTTGCCCCTCTTGAAAGGGCTTCTATTCCAAGCTGACCCGAGCCGCTGAAAAGATCCAGCACCACTGAGCCTTCTATATCAAACTGAATTACGGAAAAAATAGCTTCCTTCACCATATCGGTGGTAGGGCGAACGTCCTCCCCCTCAAGGGTAACGAGCTTTCTTCCTCTTGCCAGACCGGTTATTACCCGCATATTATCTCCAATCCTTTCCGATGTGTACAATAACATGGACATCGGAACTGTCAAAAATTACAAAACGATTACACGATACTATTTCTATTATAACCCAAAACAAAAGCTTTGTCTATAAGATAAAATGAATTTTCAGAGAGAATTTTGCACAAATTCATACACATCATTTGCTACACTTTGACTTATGCCGCCTGCCTGAGCGATCTCCTCAACGGTGGCTTTTTTCAGATTTTCCACAGTCTTGAAGTGGGTCAGCAGCTTCATCGCCTTTTTCTCGCCGATGCCCTTGACGTTTGTTATGCCAAGCTCAAAGGTGGATTTTCTGTGCTTATTCCGCTGATATGTGATAGCAAAGCGGTGAACTTCGTCCTGGATACGTGTTGCCAGCAGGAAAGCGGACTTTGTTTCGGAAATGCCTATCTCACCGCCGTCGCTGGTGATAGCTCTTGTGCGGTGGTTATTGTCCTTTACCATGCCAAAAACAGGTACGGTTATATCCAGTTCCCACAGCACTTCATTGACCGCAGCCAGCTGATTTTTGCCGCCGTCCAGCAGGATAAGGTCGGGGAGACGCTTGAAGCCCTCGTCCGTTTCCTCGGGGTCAAGGTAATGCTTAAAGCGCCTGCGCAGGACTTCCTGCATACAGGCAAGGTCGTTCTGGATAACATTTTCCTTGATGGAAAATTTCTTGTACATCTTCTTGCAGGGGCGGCCGTTCTCGAAAACTATCATGCCCGCAACCATGTCCGATGACCCCAGGTTGGAAATATCGTAGGACTCGATATAAAGGGGCGGCTTTTTAAGCCCCAGCATTCTTGCCAGTTCTTCAAGGGCGGATATCTCACGGGCAGTTCTGCCCACCTTTATAGAAAGATACTCCTCAGCATTGGACTTTGCTATCTCCGCCAGGCGCATATATCGTCCCCTCTGGGGGCTCATAACATCAACAGCATGACCCGAACGCTCCCTGAAAAATCTCTCCACGTCCTCGGGGCTTTCAACATCAGTACCAAGGACGATATTTCGGGGTATCTCCCGTCCGCTGCCGTAATACTGGGTGATGAAATCTTCCATCATAACAGTCTCGCTGTCCTCTTCACCCAGGAACACCTCTTCACGGTCAAACAGCCTGCCGTTCCGGTACATGATGACCGCAGCGCAGGCTTCTCCGCTGTTTCGTGCAATGGCAACGGCGTCGGTGTCGGGGAGCTTTTCGGCAATGATGTTCTGGCTGTCCGCCGCTCTTGAAACGGCGCTTATGCGGTCACGGAGCTTTGCGGCAAGCTCAAAATCAAGCCGCTCCGCCGCCTCGTTCATCTGGGCGGTCATGCGCTCCACGGAAGCCTCCGAGCCGTTTTTGATGTAATCTACAGCCTCGTCGATTATCTTTGCATATTCCTCTTCGGAAATATTGCCCATGCACACGCCCATGCACCGCTTGATGTGATGATTAAGGCAAGGCCGACCCTTGCCGATGTCACGGGGAAACTGCCTTTTGCAGGTGGGGAGCATGAACACACGGCTGACCTCTGCCGCCGCTTGCTTTGCCACAAAGGAGCTGGTGTAGGGGCCCATTATCTCGCCTGTTTTGGGCTTCTGCATCTCCGCCGTAATGCGTGAATAAGGGGGCGGGGAAATGCGGATATAGCTGTAGCCCTTGTCATCTTTCAGCAGGATATTGTACTTTGGGGTATGCTGCTTTATCATTGAGCATTCCAGCACCAGTGCTTCATACTCGGAGGTGGTCACGATAAAGTCATAGTCATAGACATTCTCCACCATTTTTGCCACCTTGGGCGTGTGGTTGGGTGTCTTTGCAAAATATGATGACACACGGTTGCGCAGATTTTTCGCCTTGCCGATATAAATTATATGCCCTGTTTTATCCTTCATCTGGTACACCCCTGGGGCGGTGGTGAGCAGATAGGTTTTTTCTCTCAGATAATCGAGACGCTCGTTCATAGCAATGCCCTTCATTTGATTTAATAGTATTATTATTCTATCACAGCCCGCAGATTATGTCAATCACACAACATAGCCCACCATGAATCTGTCTTTGAATTTTCCGTCACAAAGGGCAGCTTCCGTTGAGGGGTACAGCACGGAATGGGCATGATTCCCGTAGCGGTTGAATGTCCGCATATTGCCGCCCTCGCTTACCGCCGCAAAGGTGTGTATCCCCAGATACAGCCCCATAACAGGCCAGCGGTAGCATATTATCCCCGCCCTGCTGCGGGAAAGCGCATCATCAAAGCAGTCCTTCGGGTCTATCCTCACAAAGGGCACATTAAATGCTTCAAGGCAGCTGCCCACCTTGTACGGGTCGCTGCCCCATGTGCCTTTGGGCGCAAGCCCCAGTATCCTTACGGCAGCGTTCATCTCAAACTCGACCGCAAGCTTGAAAAAGTCAGGCTCTTCACCTGCAAGGGTCAGGGCATTGTAAGCCGCCATGACCTCGCAGCACACGCCCGACATATTTACCCGACAGAATTTCAGCTTTGGAAAATTTCCGCCGCTCTGATTTATGAGCAGCTCATATCCGTTGTAAATTTCTTTTGACGAGCTGTCAAGCCCGATGTTTACATTGGCAAAATAATTCCTGAGGGGCTTTCTCGGCACTTTTGTCTTTTCAAAGCCCATGTGATTGAGATATGCTTCACTGAAGCGTATCCAGCCCTTTGGGGACACAAGCTTTGCTGCCGTATCTCCGCCTGCGGAAAGCACTCCCGCTCCGCACCTTAGCATAAGGTGTCTTCCATTGCAGGGGACTATTTCCCATATCTGATTTTCGCTTTCCGAAAAGCTTTCAAGCCCTGCGGAGCCTTCAGAAAGGGTCAATGCTCTGCCGTCATTTAATGAGCAGATCTTATATCCGCCGCCTAAGCGCATGAACCTGAAAGGCTGATCTTCAAACGCCTTTCCGCCTATGATAATGCGCATTATTTCATTGTGCAGTGCGTTTGCGTCCATTTCCACATTCCTTTTCCGTCTTTGATATCATTATGAGCAAAAGTATAAAGAAGAAAGCGATATATACAGGCATTATCTTCAGGCTGATATGGTTTGCCAGGAGTCCGAAAAGGGGAGGCATAAAGGTGGAGCCCACATATGCGCTTGCCATCTGGATACCGATTATGCCCTGGGAATTTTCTGCACCGAAATTATTTGGCGTGGAGTGGATAATGCAGGGATATACAGGCGCACAGCCAAGACCTATGACCACAAAGCCGATCTCGGAGACAATGCTCACAGGAATTGCGATAAGTGCCGCACCCACCAGCGCCAGGGAAGTTCCCAGCCTTATCATTTTATTGTCCCCGAGCTTGTCGGAAATAAAGCCCGAAAGAAATCTTCCTGCGGTTATGCCAATAAAGAAAAGCGAGCCGAATGCGGCAGCCTCGTCCTTTGAAACACCTCTTGCGCCCTCAAGATAGCTGCTCGCCCAGAGCATCGTGGTGGCTTCCGCCGCACAATATGACATAAAGCCTATCAGCAGATAGGGAACTCCCTTTATTTTGAACGCACCCTTTATGCCCAGCGGCTTTGCGGAGCTTTCAGCCTCGGAAGCAGTCTTGTTTATCTTCCATAAGGGCCACGCCAGCACCAGTATCAGCGTGATGCCGAACTGGATATACGATACCGTGCGGTAGCCGTTTGTCCAGCCGGAATGGGTCAAAGCATAGCTCATTATATAGGGGCTGACGATAGTTCCCACGCCCCAGAAGCAGTGGAGCCAGCTCATGTGGCGGGAATTGTAGTGAAGCGCCACATAATTGTTCAGCGCCGCATCAATGGCACCTGCGCCCAGTCCGTAGGGGATACCCCACAGGCAGAGCTGATAAAACTCCGTTGATGTGGAAAAGCCGAACATAGCCGCAGCGGTGAGGAACACGCTTATAGTCGTCACCGCCCTTGTGCCAAGCTTTTTGGTCAGTCTTTCGGACATAAGCCCCGAAATGATAGTTCCGCCTGAGATTATCATGGAAACAAAGCCCATGTATGACAATGGTATGCCATACTCAGCATGAATAGTGGGCCACGCAGAACCCAGCAGAGAGTCGGGGAGACCCAGACTTATAAATGCGATGTATATCACCGCCAGCAGAAGCAGATACATATTATCCCTCTTTCATTTATTGACCGTCACAAGTACCGTAAATATTTTTTCCGAACTCATATGCCCTTTGCAGATGCGGTGTTTTTTCAATGCAGGGACGCCCGTTGGTATCTCCGCAGCCGCCTGCAAGCAAAGTTCCCTTATCGTTGAAACCGATGTAGTTCACAAGAGCAAAATTATAGTACGATACCGCCTGCTCAAAGGTCCGGAAAAAATCATCGGCAAAGGTCATGAGCAATGCACTGTCCTTGACGGGGTATTTTTCATATCTTCCAAGTGGGGGATCATTGTCCTCCTCGGCAAGGCAGTAGAAGCGCTCAATAAAGGCTTTCAGCTCCGAAGACATCGTCCAGAAATACAGCGGAGACGCAAAAACAATGCAGTCTGCCGCCTTTATCTTTGGCACAAGCTCATTAAGAACCCGTCCTTTTGCACACATGGCTTGCCGTACCGACAGGCGTTGCAGCCCATACAGCCTCCCACATTGTATTTTGCAAGGGAGATAAGCTCAACATTATGCCCGCTTTCCACAGCACCCTTTGCAAAGCTTTCCGCCAGCTGAGCGGTGTTTCCTCTCGGTCGTCCGCCGCCCCGCACAACAAGGATATTCTTTCCCATATATTCCCTCGAAACATTTTTCGTCCATTATAGCACAGGGCATTTAAAAAGTAAAGCCGGATTTTTATTAAATTTTTATTTCATCATTTCTTTTCCGCAGGCAATAATTCCCTTTTCTGCGGTCGGCAGATGAGATGATAGGTAATATGCGCCTCGCTGTCGGATATGGGCACCGTCTTTCGGTCATATATAGTCCCTGCGGGATTTGCAAGCTTTGTGGTAAAGCAAAGGAGTGTCGATGCCTTTACAAGCTCATAAAATTCGGAAGCGTCCGTCTGGATAAGGAACCTTGACGCAGGCATTTTCCTTTGGCACATCTCCGTCCAGAAGCCCAGTTGATCTCTCAGCAGGCAGTTAAAGCCGTTAAGCTCCGCAAAGCTCACCTCTTCAAGCTCCGCCAGAGGGCTTTCGGGCGGAACGCACACCGCCAGATCTTCCTTTATATATACCATATCCACAAGCCCCTTGTCATGGCATTCAAAAGGCAGTATGCCGATATCCTGCCGCCCTGCCGAAACGGCTGCGATTATCTCGGGAATGTCCATAAGCTGGGACGTGACAGTATTTTTCAGGAACCTCGCCGAAAGTTCGGGAAGCAGCGACCACAGCGGCGCAGGCGCACAGGAAGCAACATTTACGGAGCGCAGGTTTTTATCAAATTCCTGCACGGAACGGACGGCGTTCTCCGCCTCAAATAGAAGCTTGCGGGCATATTCCACCGCCATTTTGCCTGTTTCATTCAGTTCAATGCTGTTTTTGCTGCGGACAAACAGCGGAGCGCCGAAATCATCTTCCAGCCGCTGCATCGTCCGTGTAATGGTCGGCTGGGAGATATGAAGCTCCTCAGCCGCCGCAGAGAGAGTTCCGCAGCGCGCAAAAGCCGTCAGCTGTTCAAGATCATCAAAATCAAGCATATTACCCTCACTATTCATTTTATGAAACCAGTTTTCTTAATTTATATTGTACATCAGCAAAATTATGATGTATAATACAAATTGTAAAAACACAATGAACCGGAGGTCATTTCTATGGAATATGTTACTTTAAACAACGGCGTTAAAATGCCTATCCTCGGCTACGGCGTTTATCAGACTCCCCCTGCGGACACCGAAAGCTGCGTATCATCTGCCATAAAGCTTGGCTACCGCAGCATCGACACCGCCCAGGCATACGGCAACGAAGAGGGCGTGGGAAACGCAATAGCAGGCTGCGGCCTGCCCCGTGAGGAGCTTTTTATCACCACAAAAATATGGATAACAAACGCAGGCTGCGAAAAGGCAAAGGCATCTATCGACGCTTCACTGAAAAAGCTCAGAAGCGATTATATCGACCTGCTGCTTATCCACCAGCCGTTCGGCGACTATTACGGCAGCTACCGTGCAATGGAGGAAGCATATAAGGACGGAAAGGCGAGAGCCATCGGCGTTTCAAACTTCTATCCCGACAGATTTCTCGATATCGCCCATTTTGCCGAGGTAAAGCCCGCCATAAACCAGATGGAAACTCACGTTTTCCAGCAGCAGAAGCAGCTGAGAAACTACCTTGGCGATACACGCCTTATGTCATGGGGTCCCTTTGCCGAGGGCAGGAACAATTTCTTCTCCACTCCCAAGCTGGTGTCTATCGGCGCAGCGCATAATAAGACAGCCGCACAGACAGCACTCCGCTTCCTTGTGCAGAGCGGCGTTGTTATCATTCCCAAGTCCGTTCACGAGGAGCGCATGAAAGAAAATTTCGACATATTTGACTTCACCCTCACCGATGATGAGATGAAGCGTATAGAAGCGCTTGATACAGGAAAGAGCCTGTTTTTCTCCCACCATGATCCCGAGACCGTAAAGTGGTTCATGAGCACAGTATAATACTAATCACCAATAAAACTATAGACAAAAAATCATCGCATAATCCATATACGCAAGATTATGCTCAATTTTTTGTATAGTTTTTAATTGGTGCTTAGTATAAGCAAAAGCATTACAATGCACAAACCGATCCCCCACCAAAAACAAAACACCCCGTATCAAATGATACGGGGTGAAATTTGTTTATTGAGAAGTCAGAATTACTTCTGAGCTTCCTTGATTGCAGCCTGAGCAGCAGCCAGTCTTGCGATAGGCACACGGAAAGGTGAGCAAGATACATAGTCGAGGCCAATTTCGTGGCAGAACTCAACAGATGTAGGATCGCCGCCGTGCTCGCCGCAGATACCGATGTGGAGCTTGGGGTTAACAGGCTTGCCGAGCTGGATAGCCATCTTCATGAGCTTGCCAACGCCAACCTGGTCGAGCTTTGCAAAAGGATCGTTCTCGAAGATCTTGGTGTCATAGTAAGCGTTGAGGAACTTACCAGCATCGTCTCTGGAGAAGCCGAATGTCATCTGAGTAAGGTCGTTAGTACCGAAGCAGAAGAAGTCAGCGTCCTTAGCGATATCGTCAGCTGTGAGAGCTGCACGAGGGATCTCGATCATAGTACCAACCTCGTACTTGAGATCGGAACCTGCTGCTGCGATGATCTCATCAGCAGTCTTTACAACGATGTTCTTAACGAACTTGAGCTCCTTATCCTCACCAACGAGGGGGATCATGATCTCAGGAACGATAGTCCAGTCGGGGTGCTTTGCCTTAACATTGATAGCAGCCTTGATAACAGCTTCAGTCTGCATCTTAGCGATCTCAGGATATGTTACAGCAAGACGGCAGCCTCTGTGGCCCATCATGGGGTTGAACTCGTGGAGAGAAGCAATGATGTTCTTGATAGTCTCAACGGACTTGCCCTGAGCCTTTGCAAGAGCCTCAATGTCAGCTTCCTCAGTAGGAACGAATTCGTGAAGAGGAGGATCGAGGAATCTGATAGTAACAGGGTTGCCCTCGAGTGCCTCGTAGAGAGCCTCGAAATCGCCCTGCTGCATGGGTTCGATCTTAGCAAGAGCTGCTTCTCTCTCTTCAACTGTATCGGAGCAGATCATCTCTCTGAATGCTGCGATTCTGTCAGCCTCAAAGAACATGTGCTCTGTACGGCAAAGACCGATACCTTCAGCGCCGAGCTCTCTTGCCTTCTTAGCGTCAGCAGGAGTATCAGCATTGGTTCTAACCTTAAGTCTTCTGTACTTGTCAGCCCAAGCCATTACACGGCCGAACTCACCGGCGATCTGAGCATCAACGGTAGGAATGATCTCGCCGTAGATGTTACCGGTTGTACCGTCGATGGAGATGTAGTCGCCCTCGTGGAAGGTCTTTCCGCCGAGCTCGAACTTCTTGTTCTCTTCATCCATCTTGATATCGCCGCAGCCGGATACGCAGCAGGTACCCATACCACGTGCAACAACGGCAGCGTGAGAGGTCATACCGCCACGAACTGTGAGGATACCCTGGGAAGCCTTCATACCGGTGATATCTTCGGGAGAAGTCTCAAGACGAACGAGAACTACCTTTTCGCCCTTAGCGTTCCAAGCCTCTGCATCGTCAGCAGTGAATACGACCTTACCGCAAGCAGCTCCGGGAGAAGCGCCGAGGCCCTTTCCAAGAGGAGTAGCAGCCTTCAGAGCCTTAGCATCGAACTGAGGGTGAAGAAGAGTATCGAGGTTTCTGGGGTCGATCATAAGAACAGCTTCCTGCTCGGTCTTGTGACCTTCGTCAACGAGGTCGCAAGCGATCTTCAGAGCAGCCTGAGCAGTTCTCTTACCGTTACGGCACTGGAGCATGAAGAGCTTGCCGTTCTCAACGGTGAACTCCATGTCCTGCATATCGTGATAGTGGTTCTCGAGGATATCGCAAACCTTGATGAAATCAGCATAAGCTTCGGGGAACTTCTCTGCCATCTGAGCAATAGGCATAGGAGTACGAACGCCTGCAACAACGTCCTCGCCCTGTGCGTTGGTAAGGAACTCACCCATGAGCTTCTTCTCACCTGTAGCAGGATCTCTTGTGAAGGCAACGCCTGTACCGGAGTTGTCGTTCAGGTTACCGAATACCATGGGCATTACGTTAACTGCAGTACCCCAGGAATAAGGGATATCGTTGTCACGACGGTAAACATTTGCACGGGGGTTGTCCCAAGAACGGAATACAGCCTCGATAGCGAGCTTGAGCTGCTCAACAGGATCGGAGGGGAAGTCAGAACCGAGCTGCTTCTTGTACTCTGCCTTGAACTGCTCAGCAAGTGTCTTGAGGTCAGCAGCGGTGAGCTCTACATCGTAATGTACGCCCTTTTCTTCCTTCATCTTGTCGATGAGCTGCTCAAAGTACTTCTTGCCGACTTCCATAACAACGTCGGAGAACATCTGGATAAATCTTCTGTAAGAGTCGTAAACGAATCTCTCGAACTTAGGATCGGAGTTGCCTGCGATCATAGCAGCAACAACGTCGTCGTTAAGACCGAGGTTGAGGATCGTATCCATCATACCGGGCATGGAAGCTCTTGCGCCGGAACGAACGGAAACGAGAAGGGGATTCTTAAGATCGCCGAACTTCTTGCCGTTTTCCTTTTCCATCCAAGCAACGCCTTCCATAGCCTGAGCCATGATCTCGTCGTTGATCTTTCTGCCGTCCTCATAGTACTGAGTGCAGGCCTCGGTGGTGATAGTAAAGCCCTGAGGAACAGGAAGACCTATCTCGGTCATTTCAGCAAGGTTAGCGCCCTTACCGCCGAGAAGGTTACGCATAGTCATATTACCTTCTTTAAAAGTATAGACCCATTTTTTTGCCATTGGATTTTACCTCCATATAAATATAGATTTTTTCACGGCCGCAATTTGAGAATTGCAACAATTTACATCTTTTTCCCACATATAACAGTACATTGTTGTGCTGCCATGAACATAACTATATTATAACAGAAATATATGTATTTTTCTACTGTTCAATAGCAGAAAAATTGAGCCCGTATCTTTGGCTATTTTGACCAAAAGATTGTGATTTTCTATAATAAAGAACAATTAAAGTAAAATGCACTTGAAATATCCATCAAACTGTGGCATAATAATATTTGAAAGGCATATTGGCAGGACGCCATATTTTTACAGCCGGTATATTGGCTTTGTGTAATATACTTTAAGTATATTTTTATCGGCGGTAGATGCAGCAGTTCAAGATACTTGATGTATAATCAAAGCTTTATAATACATAAAGTATATTATAACAAAGCAAGCGCAATTTACAATTCTTTATAATCAGGAGAATTTATACTATGAGTAATAATTCTAAAAACTGCGCCGTTATCCTCGCAGGAGGACAGGGCAAGAGAATGAAGTCAGATCTCCCCAAGCCCATGTTTGAGGTTCTGGGTCTCCCCATGCTGGACTGGGCGATAAGAGCCTGTGAGGACGCAGGCATAACAGATATCTGCGTGGTAACAGGCTTCAACCACGAGGTCATCGAAAAGCACCTGGACGGCAAGTATCACACCGTTTTCCAGCCCCAGAGAATGGGCACGGGCCATGCGGTGATGATGACCATAGACTGGCTCAAGGAGCGTGCTGACGGCAACGTGCTTATCCTTAACGGAGACGCTCCCTTTATCGACAAGGACACCATACTTGGCGCACTTTCTCTTCATGAGGAGAAAAACAACGCCGTTACAGTTATAACCGCCGAGCTTGATAATCCTTACGGATACGGCAGGATACTCCGCCATGATGACGGCATTTACGGCATCGTGGAAGAAAAGGACGCCACTCCCGAACAGAAGAAGATAAAGGAAATAAACTCAGGCGCATATTGGTTCGGAGTTGAAAAGCTCATCTATGCCCTTGGTGAGATAAAGCCCAACAATTCTCAAGGAGAATATTATCTTACCGACTCGGTTTATATCCTTATCAGCGCAAAATTTCGTGCAGATGCCTATATTTCTTCAAATTCCGATGCGGTTTTAGGTGCAAATGACAGAAAAGGTCTTTTGTTATTGAATAATACCGCAAGATTTGCTATAATAGAAAGGTTGATGGACGAGGGTGTCGAATTTACCTGCACCGACGGCGTTACTATCGGCAGAGATGTAAAGGTCGGCAAGGGTACGACTATCATGCAGGGAGTTATCCTCAAAGGAAACACCGTTATCGGCGAAAACTGCAAGATAGGCCCCAACTGCATCATTGAAAACTGCACCGTGGGAGACGCTGTTACCCTTAACTCCGTTCAGGCATTCGACAGCGAGATCGAGGACAGCGCAAAGGTAGGTCCTTTCGTTCAGATACGTCCCGGAAGCAAGATCTGCAAGGGCGTTAAGATCGGCGATTTCGTTGAGATCAAAAATTCCGTTATCGGTGAAAACACCGCTGTTGCACATCTTACCTACGTTGGCGATTCCGACGTGGGAAGCGGCGTAAACTTTGGCTGCGGCGTAGTTACCGTAAACTACGACGGCGAAAAGAAGTTCCGTACCACTATCGGCGATGATGCTTTCATCGGCTGCAACACTAACCTTGTGGCTCCCGTAAAGATCGGCAAGGGCGCATATACAGGCGCAGGCTCCACTATTACAAAGGACGTTCCCGACGGCTCTCTCGCAGTTGAGAGAGGAACAGCCAAGATAATAGAGGGCTTCGGTCTCAGAAAGCTCAAGGGCAGGATAGAAAAGAACCACAGCAAATAATACCTCAAAGGCACAGGCGCTGATTGTGAGCAGCGCATAAAACAGCCCCATATTTTTGGAATTTATTTATAGAAAAGGAGAAGAAAAATGAATCTTCACGGTAAGGATATCAAAATCTTCACTGCAAACTCCAATCCCCAGGTAGCTGCCGACATCGCAAAGGCGCTGGGACTTCCCCTCGGTCAGTCCGAGGTCGTTACCTTTTCCGACGGAGAGGTAAGCGTTTCCATTAAGGAAAGCGTTAGAGGTTCCGACGTATTCGTTGTTCAGTCCACCAGCACCCCTGTAAACGACCACGTGATGGAGCTTCTCATTATGATCGACGCATTTAAGAGAGCTTCCGCAGGCCGTATCACAGCAGTTATCCCCTACATGGGATATGCACGTCAGGACAGAAAGGCTAAGGCAAGAGATCCCATCTCTGCAAAGCTTATGGCAGACCTGCTTACCGTTGCGGGCGCTGACCGTATCCTCACAATGGATCTCCACTGCGCACAGATCCAGGGCTTCTTCAACATTCCCGTTGACCACCTCCTCGGTGTGCCCATTCTGGTTCCCTACTTCGTAGAGAAGTTCAAGGACATCAAGGACAATACCATCATCGTATCTCCCGACCTTGGCTCCGTAACCAGAGCAAGAAACTTTGCCGCTAAGTTTGACGCTCCTCTTGCTATCGTTGATAAGAGACGTCAGAAGGCAAACGTATGCGAAGTTATGAACATCATCGGCGACGTTAAGGATAAGGACGTTATCCTCGTTGACGATATGATCGACACCGCAGGTACCCTCTGCAACGCTGCAAAGGCTATCATGGAAAAGGGCGGCGCAAGATCCGTTACCGCTTGTGCAACTCACGGCGTTCTTTCAGGCCCTGCTATCGAGAGAATCCAGGCAAGCGTTATCAAGGAAGTTGTTATCCTCGATACTATCGCACTCCCTCCCGAGAAGCACATCGACAAGATCACTGTTCTCCCCGTTGCTCCTGTATTTGCTCAGGCTATCGAGAGAATTTACGCAGACAGACCCATTTCCCCTCTTTTCAATAACTGATATCGTATATCAAATCAAATAAATAAAAGATACATAGGCGGCACTAACATCGTTAATGCCGCCTAAAGGTATTTATAAATATGAGTTACCGAGCCGCAGATAATATTGCAAGCTCCGAACTTATCAGCGAAGCGGAGACAGCGACACGCTGTGCCGCCTAAAGGTATTTATAAATATGAGTTACCGAGCCGCAGATAATAATTTGTGTAAACGGAAGGAAATAAAATGAGTATTTTTGATGTATTCGAGCAGCTCAACAAAAACAAAGTCCCCGAGCCGACAGGTCCCGTGGAATATATCATTGTAGGTCTGGGAAACCCAGGGGCACAATATGAAAACACCCGACACAACGCAGGCTTTATGACTGTCGATACCCTGGCGGCAAAATATAAATTTGACGTAAAGAAGCTGAAATTCAAGTCCCTTACAGGCGATGTTGTCATTGCAGGCAAGCGATGTCTGGTAATGAAGCCCTCCACATTTATGAACAACAGCGGAGAAGCTGTGGTGGAGGCGATGAATTTCTACAAGATACCCATCGAAAATGTGATAGTATGTTATGACGATATAAGCCTTGAGCCCGGCAAGCTGCGCATTCGCCGAAAGGGAAGCGACGGCGGCCATAACGGCATAAAGTCCATCATATATCTTACAGGCTCTCAGGATTTCCCACGCATAAAGATAGGCGTAGGTGCAAAGCCCTCCAAGGACTATGACCTGGCAAACTGGGTGCTGGGCAATTTTCCCTCGGAGGATATCCCCAAGATGCACGAATCCACCGAGCACGCCTGTGAAGCCATAGAGCTTATGGTCAAGGGCGAGACCGACAAGGCAATGAACCTTTTCAACTGATAAGAAAGACAGGCGGAAAATGAACAACTCACTTTTCGGTAAAATGCAGAGCGTGCTTATGTCTCAGTCGGACATAAAGGACATCTGCGACACATTAAAACGAGGATATTATCCACTGGCTGTGTCTGGACTTTCGTCCATACACAAGGCTCAGCTGGCACTTATAATAAGCACCCTTTCGGAAGAAAGCGCCCCTCTCCTTATCATCACCGATGACGAGGCAGGGGCTAAACGTATTTGCGATGATATAAACGAAATGTATGCCGTTTCCCAGAATGAAAATGAAACAGCCGCATATATCTATCCCGCAAAGGACATCACTCTGGCAAGGGTGGAAAGCGTTTCAAAGGAATATGAATACCAGCGCCTGTGCGTGCTGGCGAGGCTCATAGACGGCAGCTGCAAAATAGTCTGTGCTTCGGCGGAAGCGGTAATGCAGCGCACTATCCCTCCCGATGTGCTGGCTGACCGCACAATTAAGCTGTCAAGGGACACTTCCGTGCAGCTCCCCGACCTCATAAGCCGCCTCATCGCCGCAGGCTACACCCGCTGCGACAAGGTGGAAAGCCCCTCCCAGTTTTCCGTGAGAGGTTCCATTGCGGATATCTTCCCCGTGCAGGAGAAAATGCCCGTCCGTATGGAGCTGTGGGACGATGAGATAGATTCCTTTGCATATTTTGACCCCGAGACCCAGCGCCGCACCGAGCAGATAGACGAGCTTATTATCCCCCCCGCAGGCGAGGTGCTTTTTAACAGCGCAGACGCACTTGTACAGAAGATAAACGCCCTCTCCGCAGGAGTAAGAGGAAAGCGCACCGAGCTTGTGCGCTCAAACCTTGCCAAGGACGCAGACAATGTTTCAAACGGCGTAAGCCTTGCAAATATCGACAAGTATCTGCCGCTGGCATATGACAAGCCCGCACTTATCTTCGATTACCTGAAGCCCGACAGCCCTGTGCTTTTCTGTGAGTTCCACAGCTGCTGCGAAAAGGCAAAAGCAATACAGTCCCAGTTCAATGAGGACGTGAAGATACTCCTTGAAGAGGGCGAGCTCTGCAGAGGTCTGGACGGCTATATAGCCGAGTTTGAGAGCATTTCCGAAACGGCTGTGAAATTCCCCTGCGTGCTTATGGATACGTTCCTGCGCACAAACGATATCCGCTGCAAAAAGCTCTGGACAATGACCGCCTATCAGACCGCTCCGTGGGGCGGCGAGATACGTCAGCTTTCGGAGGATCTGCGTTCATTCATCGACCGCAACTACTCCGTCATCGTGCTGGCAGGCTCTGAAAAAACTCTGCCCATAATCGCCGAGGATCTGAGAAATGACGGCATTCCCTGCGACATAATGACAGAGGAGACCACCCTTACCAAGGGCAGAGTTCTCATCACCACAGGCTGCCTGTCATCGGGCTACGATTATCCCGACATCAAGACCGCCCTTATCACTCAGGCAAAGGCAATGAGCTCCAAGAGGAAGCTCAAAAAGAAGAAAAAGGGCGAGGAAATAAAGTCCCTGGCAGATATCGCCCCGGGCGATCTGGTAGTTCACGCTCTCCACGGAATAGGCAGATTCGAGGGCATTCGCAAGCTGGAGCTGGAGGGCATCACCAAGGACTATATCACCATAAAATACGCAGGTACGGACGTGCTTTATGTGCCCGTTACCCAGATGGATCTTATTTCAAGATATATCGGTCCCCGTGACGATACGGGCGTAAAGCTCAACAAGCTTTCCTCCAACGAGTGGCAGAAAACACGTTCCCGTGTAAAGAAAGCCGTCAAGGATATGGCGGACGAGCTTATTGCCCTCTACGCAAAGCGCAGCAAAACAAAGGGCTTTGCATTCTCTGAGGACAACGACTGGCAGAACGACTTTGAAGCCCGCTTTGACTATACCGAGACAGATGACCAGCTCCGCTGCATAGAAGAGATAAAGCAGGATATGATGAAGCCCACCCCCATGGACAGACTTCTCTGCGGAGACGTGGGCTTCGGAAAAACAGAGGTGGCTTTCCGTGCCGCATTCAAATGTATGCTGGACGGCAAGCAGTGCGCAGTGCTTGTGCCCACAACCGTCCTTGCATGGCAGCATTACCAGAGCGCACTGAAAAGATTTGAGCATTTCCCGTTTAAAATAGAGCTTTTGTCCCGCTTCCGCACCAAAAAGCAGCAGGAAGAGATACTCAAACAGGTGGCTCTGGGCACTGTGGATATGGTCATAGGCACTCACCGCCTTGTGCAGAAGGACGTTAAGTTCAAGGATCTGGGTCTTGCCATAATCGACGAGGAACAGCGTTTCGGCGTTGCCCACAAGGAGCGCTTCAAGGAAGCGTTTACTGGCGTTGACGTGTTGACCCTTTCCGCAACACCTATCCCACGAACCCTCAACATGGCAATGAGCGGCATAAGAGATATGAGCGTCATAGAAGAGCCGCCCGTTGACAGATATCCCGTGCAGACCTATGTTATCGAGCACAATATGGGCGTTATAATCCAGGCGATAAACAAGGAGCTGAGGCGTGGCGGTCAGGTTTATTATATCCATAACCGTGTGGAGACCATCGACCTGTGCGCCGCAAAAATAGCCGAGCTTATCCCCGATGCACGTATCGCTGTGGCTCACGGTCAGCTTTCCGAGGAACGTCTCTCGGATATCTGGACGGAGCTGGTTGACCACGAGATAGACATACTTGTCTGCACCACCATCATCGAAACAGGCGTTGACGTGCCTAACGTAAACACACTTATCATCGAGGACGCAGACAATCTGGGACTTTCCCAGCTCTATCAGCTGAGAGGCCGTGTGGGACGTTCCAACAGGCGTGCCTTTGCGTATTTCACTTTCAGGCGTGGCAAAGTGCTTACCGAAATAGCCTCCAAGCGCCTTGACGCAATAAGGGAGTTCACCCAGTTCGGCAGCGGCTTCCGTGTGGCAATGCGTGACTTGGAAATAAGAGGCGCAGGCTCAATTCTGGGCGGCCGCCAGCACGGTCATATGGAGGCAGTAGGATACGATATGTACCTGCAGCTGCTGAACGAAGCTATCGCCGAGGAAACGGGACAGACACCTCCCCGCACTCCCGAGGAATGTCTCATCGACCTGCAGATCGAGGCGCATATCCCCGATGACTATATCGAGAGCCTTGCAGGCAGACTGGACGCTTACCGCAAGATCGCAGCAGTTTCCACCAAGGAAGAGAGCATCGACCTGCTGGACGAGTTCATCGACCGCTACGGTGATCCTCCGAAAGCAATACAGGGACTTGTCACCGTTGCACTTACAAGGAATATGGCAGGCAAGGCGGGAATAACCGAGATAACCCAGCGCAGCAATGCACTGCTCATATATGTAAAGACAGCGGGCATGGAGCAGGTTCATGCGCTTGTAAAGGCATTTGGCGGCAGAGTATCGGTAAACGGCTCTGCGGATAAGCCGTACATTGCCATAAAGCTTACCAAGACTGACAGACCTGTTGAGATAATGCAGACGGCTGTTGAAACATTCTATGAAGCAGGGGAACAGGCAAAGAAAACCAAATAATATAAGGGAACCTCTCCTTTTCGGCATGAAACGGAGAGGTTTTTTGCGTGCAGAGTCAGTTTTCGTGTTCATAATATGTTCTTGATTATTATTTCACAAAATGCTATAATATATGGTGAGTAGCTATAGCTATTCTATCTACTGATAATGAAAGATGGTATTTATTTGATAAAAAAATGGCAGATCGGCACACCCGACCCTGCGGCCGCGGATATTCTTTCCCGACAGGGAGGGCTGTCCGTTCTCGCCGCCAAAGCCCTTGCTTCAAGAGGCATTGATACAATAGAAAAAGCTGCCGATTTCTTCGGTCAGAATGATGATGAACAGTATTCCGACCCCTTTCTTATCCGTGATATGGACAAGGCCTGCGACGCTGTTTCCGAAGCGGTGGAGAACGGCACGCTCATCTGCATATACGGCGATTACGACTGCGACGGCGTTACCGCCACAGCTGTATTGTCAGGCTATCTTACCGATATCGGCGGAAACGTGATGACTTACATCAACGAGCGTGAAGAGGGCTACGGAATGAACAGCGGAGCTGTCAGGAAGCTGGCAGAGCAGGGCGTGGGGCTTATCGTCACCGTGGATAACGGCATTGCCGCCGTTGCCGAAGCGGAGCTTTGCAAGGAGCTTGGCATAGCCCTTGTTATAACCGACCACCATCAGCCTGGGGAGACTTTGCCCGATGCTCTTGCAGTGGTTGACCCCCACAGAGCCGACTGCCCCTCGATATATAAGGGTCTTTGCGGCTGCGGTCTTGCACTGAAGCTCATTGCAGCCATGGAGGGCGGCGATATGGACTGCGCTGTTGAGCAGTTTTCCGACCTTGCCGCCGTTGCCACGGTCGCCGATGTTGTTCCTCTCACGGGCGAGAACAGGGCGCTTGTGCGGGACGGTCTCCATTACCTTGAAAACACCGAAAATATGGGGCTTCGTGCCCTTATCGGAAAAGCAGGGCTGAAAGCCCCCTACACCTCCGCATCGGCAGCCTTCGGGCTTGCCCCAAGAATAAATGCGGCAGGCAGGATAGGCTCTCCATCTGACGCTCTTTCGCTGCTTACGGAGGAAGACCCCGATGAGGCGGAAGCTCTGGCGGAAAAGATATGCGAGCTTAATGCAGAGCGCAAAAATTACGAAAACGCAGTTCTTGCGGATATCTACGAAAAAATAAAGGAAAATCCCGCAGTGCTGGACAAGCGTGTGATTGTTTTCAGCGGCGTTGACTGGCACCACGGCGTTGTGGGAATAGTTGCGGCACGGTGCATGGAAAAATTCGGCAGACCCGTTTTTCTCATGTCACGCAACAGGGGAGACACGGAGGTGCGTGGCTCCGCCCGTTCATTCGGCGGCTTCAGCATCTTCAAGGCACTGAGCTTTGCAGCAGATACCCTTACCAAATTCGGCGGACATTCGGGCGCAGGCGGCTTTTCTCTGACTGAGGAAAATATCCCGCTGTTTGATGAAAAACTGCAGGAATTTGCGCATGGTCTTGCCTGCGACGGCGTTTCATTCTCACCTGCGGTAACAGTCTGCGGAGCGGTAACTCCCTGTGAGCTTACGGCTGAAAACATCGAGGGACTGAACGTCCTCGAACCCTTCGGAGAAGCAAATCCCCGTCCCGTTTTCCTTATTTCCGACTGTGTGATATCAGACATTATCCCCCTTACGGGCGGAGCGCACACCAAGCTCACGCTCACAGGCGGGAACACAAAATTTGCGGCGCTTATGTTCGGCACAAAAACTGCTGAATTTCCATATAAAAAGGGAGATGTGGTAAACGTCATCGCTTCTCCCGAGATAAACACCTTCGGCGGCAGAAAAAGCGTTAATCTGCGCATCGCCGATATAAGAAAAAAAGGCATAAATCAGTCAAAGCTCATTGCAGCCGAGGAAGCATATTATGCCTTTAAGCGAGGTGAGCGTATCGACAGGCGGCTCATTCCCCACATAACCCCCGAAAGAGCCGACCTGGCGGCAGTGTATAAGGCTCTCGGGAAAGACACTATTTCTCCTTTCGGACTGTTCCAGAGGGTTGGCGGAGATATGAACTACTGCAAATTTCTCATCTGCCTTGACGTATTCGCCCAGTCGGGACTTATGGCTTACGATAAGGGCGCAGACAGGATATCTGTCATTCAGGGCGCACCAAAAGCCGACACGGAGAAGGCTCCCATAATGGAAGCTCTCAGGCGGCTGGCGGCACAGTGATCACATACTTTAGGAGGCGGCGCATATGCTCAACAAATCCGAGACTGTATATACAATAGATTCGCTTATTCAGAAAATACTTGACGATGAAAAGCAGTATGACCTGAGCAAGATAATTTCCGCATATGAATTTGCGGCAAAGGCTCATGCAAATCAGGTGCGCTCATCGGGCGAGCCGTACATCACCCACCCCGTAGCAGTGGCATATATCCTGCTGGAGCTGGGTATGGATACGGATACTATCTGTGCCGCTCTTCTCCACGACGTTGTGGAGGATACGGACACCACCCTTGAAGAGCTGAGAAAGCTTTTCGGTCAGGACGTGGCAATGCTGGTTGACGGCGTTACAAAGCTGGGCAAGATACCCCTTTTCACCAAAGAGGAACAGCAGGCAGAGAACGTAAGAAAAATCCTCCTTGCCATGTCGCAGGATATCAGAGTTATCATAATAAAGCTCTGCGACCGCCTCCACAATATGAGAACGCTCCAGTTCCGTCCCGCATACAAGCAGAGGAACACAGCTCTGGAGACCATGAACATCTATGCGCCCATAGCTCACCGTCTCGGTATCAGGACTATCAAGGACGAGATAGAAGATCTGGCGTTCAGGTACCTTGACCCCTACGCATATGCCGAAATAGAGCAGATGCTTAAAATACGCAGTGACGAGCGTCAGGCATTCATCAACTCCATCAAGGAGCAGATCGCAAAGCGCTTTGTGGAAATGGGTCTGCCCGAGCCTCAGATGTCGGGACGTGTAAAATCGGTTTACGGCATTTACCGAAAAGCGTTCATCAAGGGCAAGGGTCTTGATGAAGTGTATGATATTTACGCCGTGCGCATTATAGTCAACACTGTAAACGAGTGCTACAATGCGCTGGGTATAATCCACGATATGTTCAAGCCCATACCCAACCGCTTCAAAGACTACATCGCAACGCCCAAGGCAAATATGTATCAGTCCCTGCACACCACCGTTATCGGCAGAGAGGGTATCCCCTTTGAGGTGCAGATAAGAACTGTTGATATGAACTACACCGCTGAATACGGTATCGCAGCCCACTGGAAATACAAGGAGGGCATAAAGGGAAAGGATAAGCTGGAGGACAGACTGGCATGGATACGCCAGATAATTGAAGCCCAGCAGGAAACCGACGATGTTGAGGAAATTGTCCGCACCATCAAGAGCGACCTTGCTCCCGAGGATATTTTCGCATTCACTCCCAAGGGCGATATCATAACCCTGCCTGCGGGCGCAACCATAATCGACTTTGCCTACGCAATCCACACCCAGGTCGGCAACAGAATGAAGGGCGCAAAGGTCGATGGAAAGCTTGTTTCCCTTGATTATCAGCTCCAGACGGGCGAGATAGTTGAGATACTTACCTCTCAGGCTCCCGACCACGGTCCCAACCGTGCATGGCTGGATATATGCAAGACCAACGAAGCCAAGTCCAAGATACGCTCATGGTTCAAGAAAGAACGCCGTGAGGAAAATATCGCCAAGGGCAAGGAGGATCTGGAACACGAGTTCAAGCGTAACGGCATAAACGTTCCCCCCGAGGATATGGAAAAGTTCCTTGCAGACGATATGAAACGCCACAACTGCGCAACGCTGGACGATTTCTATGCGGCTGTGGGCTACGGCGGCATCATTCTTTCAAGAATACTCCAGAGGCTCAAGGACAGCTACGCAAAGCAGTACTCCGCTCCCAACGCCGCAAAGCCCGCTCCCTTTGTTCCCAAGAAGAGCAACACTGGCATCATTGTCGGCGGCGAGAGCAACATAGACGTAAAGCTTTCCAAGTGCTGCAACCCTCTCCCCGGAGAAGATATCATCGGCTTTATCACCAAGGGCCACGGCGTTTCCGTTCACCGCAAGGACTGCTCCAAGTATATTGAAGCAATGAAGAACGGTATCGAGACCGACCGCTGGGTAGAAGTCACATGGGCAGAAAATGCAGCCAAGAACGACAATCCTATATTCAAGGCAACGCTGGACGTTGTTTCCTACGACAATATCTCTCTGCTGGCAAACGTTACCGCAGTCACAGCGGAAATGCGCATACCCGTCTCCGAGCTGACCACAAAGATGCTCAAAAACGGCAACGCAAATCTTATCATGACCTGCAGCATCGCAGGAGTTCAGCAGCTCAATATGCTTATCTCCAAGCTGAGAAAGGTGCAGGACGTTATCAGCGTGGAACGTATCGTAAACTGATACTGATAATATACCTCGGAAAGGCGGTAATAATATGAACGTGCTCAATCTTCCCCCTCTTAGCCAGTTCGGGGTAAACTCGTACCTTATTTGGGACGAGAACATGAACGGTGCTCTTATAGATGCTCCCTACGGCGGCGATTATATATTGAAGCAGATAGCCGAAAAGGGTGTAAAGCTGAAAAAGATTCTCCTCACCCACGGCCACTGCGACCACATTGCCTCAGCGGCATATGTGTCCTACAAAACAGGTGCGGAAATAGTTATCCATTCCGCCGACAGGGAAAAGCTCACAAACGGAAAGACAAATCTCACGGAATATTTCGGTCTTCCTCCCGTTGACCCCATTGGCGAAGCAACGGAGATACAGGACGGAGATATCGTAACCGTAGGGGAGCTGGAATTTGAAGTCCTCCACACCCCGGGTCACACAAGCGGCTCCGTGTGCTATATCCTGGGTGACAATATGTACTGCGGAGATACCCTTTTCAAAAACAGCATGGGCAGGACTGACATGACCGACGGCAGCGAAAAGGCAATGTATGAGTCTCTGGCAATGCTTTATGATTTTGATACCAAGACCGACTACAAGCTTTTCTCGGGTCACGGTGAAAACTCCACCATGTTTGAGGAAAGGGCACACAACCCTTATATGAAATACGCATGGGAGCATTTTGCGGGTGAGGAATAAAAAAACATAGCGAATAATCAAAACGAAAGGAGCGCAGCTGGGTGAAGTATTACACCATTATCGGCGGAGTAAACGGAGTTGGCAAAAGCAGTCTGACAGGCGTATTGAAAAAGCAGCGTACTGATATGGGTATGATAATCGACACGGATATGCTGAACGCCAAGTACAACGGCGACCGGATAAAAGGCGGAAAAGAAGCTGTCCGTCTTATAAACGACTGCCTTTCAAAAGGCATAGATTTCACACAGGAAACCACGCTTTCTGGAAAGAAGACCCTGAAAACAATAATCGCCGCCCGTGAAAAAGATTACTGCATACGTTTGTTTTATGTTGCTGTAAGCTCATCGGAAGAAAGCATACGGCGCATTGCAAACCGTGTTGCCAAGGGCGGGCACAATATCTCCGATGACGACGTTAAAAGGCGCTATGCCAACCGTTTTGATGACCTGCTTGCCGTTCTTCCGTACTGCAACGAAGCGCATTTCTATGACAATGAAAACGGCTTTGAAGAAGTGGGCGAATACCGCAACGGGGACATACTCTTTACTAGCGAAGCTCCCCCTACATGGCTTAAAGAAATAAAACATCGGCTGACAGAATAAGACTGCTTTCCTGCCGCCCGCAAAATAAAAAGCACTACGGGAAGCATGAAAAATACTTTCCCCCATATGAAAAGTGAGATAATACAATGACCGTATATTTTGAAAACAACACATACAAATACGAGACGGAAGCGGTGCTGAAGCTCTTCTGTCCGCTGGAAAGCTTTGAGTTTGAATATGATAAGCCCGCTCCCGACGAAGGGGACAGGATAGTTGTATCCGTATCGGATAAGTTATACATACTCGCCTGCCTGCACGGAAAGACCTGCGAGAAGTCTCTCCCTCTGCCCGAGGAAAGCGAGTATGAGATATCCTTGTGCAGGATGCTTTACAAGGCGCTTTCCGAAATCACGGGATTAACGCCCAAATGGGGCTGCCTTACGGGAATACGCCCCGTAAAAAAGGTGAACGCACTTATTGAAGAGGGACTTTCAAAGGAAGAGATATTTGAAAAGCTGAAAGAAAAATATTATATCTCTCCCGAAAAATTTGAGCTTTCCTACCGCACCGCCGTGACACAGAAAAATGCGCTGGATACCCTTGACCCAAAGAGCTATTCGCTTTATGTGTCAATCCCATTCTGTCCGTCAAGATGCTCATACTGCTCATTTGTTTCCCACTCGATACAGTCAAAGGGAGCAAAGGAGCTTATCCCCCGGTATGTGGATATGCTCTGCCGTGAGATAGAGGAAACGGGAAATATCCTCCGTGACAAAAACACTTTCTGCGACACTGTATATATCGGCGGAGGAACGCCCACATCACTTTCCGCACAGGAAATTGAAAAAATAATGCAGGCAATAGCCAAAAACATTGACATTTCTAAAATTCGTGAATATACTGTAGAAGCAGGCCGTGCAGATACCATCACCGAAGATAAGCTTATCGCCATAAGGGATAACGGAGCCACAAGAATTTCCGTAAATCCCCAGACCATGATAGACAGCGTCCTGAAAGCTGTGGGAAGAAAGCACACAGCAGCTCAGGTGGAAAAATGCTTTGCCCTTGCAAGGAGCCTTGGCTTCAAAAACATCAATATGGACACCATTGCAGGGCTGCCTATGGACACCACAGAGGGCTTTAAGGAGACCATAGACCGCCTTACCGCACTTGACCCCGAAAGCATCACCGTTCACACCCTTACGGTAAAGCGTTCCGCCGATCTGTTCAAAAGCTCCGATGATCTGAGAAAGAATTATCTTACGGATAACTCCATCTCGGAAATGGTGGACTTCGCCTTTGCGGAGCTGACCGGAAAAGGCTATGACCCATATTATCTTTACCGCCAGAAGAACACGGTGGGCAATCTGGAGAATGTGGGCTACGCAAAGAAAGGCTATGAGAGCCTTTACAACATCTACATCATGGAAGAGGCTCAGAACATCATTGCCTGCGGCGCAGGCGGCTCCACAAAGCTTATTGACCACTCCACAGGCAAGATAACACGGCATTTCAACTACAAGTTCCCCTACGAGTATATTTCACGCTACGAAAAAATGACGGCATACAAGCCGCAGCTGGAGGAGTTCCTTTCTCAGCTGTAACCAAGAGGAGGAAATTTTTATGAAATACGGTTTTGATGACATTGTTGCAATTTCCAAGGACGCTGTTGACAAGATAACAGGCAAGGCAAATGAGGCTGTCAACGTATCAAAGGCATATGTTGAGCGTGCGCAGCTGCGGGTTAAGCTCAAAGAGCGCTACTATGAGCTGGGCAAGGTATGCTATTCCATGCACAAGGACAGCACCGACGAAACAGGCAATATGAAGCGCCTTATCAAGGAAATAAAAATGCTGGAAGCTCAGCTGGAATTTGCTGAGGACGCCAGCGGCAAGCCTCATGTATGCGAGTTCTGCGGCGCAAAGAACGCTCCCGACAACACCTACTGCTGCAAGTGCGGCGAGAGATTATAAAATCATAATATAAACTCCCAAATGGAAGGAATGAACATCACAATAAAAAAGAATGATATTATCACGCTTGAAATAACGGATATTACCGCCGAGGGCAGCGGAGTGGGGCATGAAAACGGCATGGCTGTTTTCGTGCCCTCTGCCGCAAAGGGCGATATTATCTCGTGCAGGATAGTCAAGGTGCTGAAAAATCTGTGCTACGGCATAGTTGAGGAAATAATCACTCCCTCGCCCGACAGGCAGGACAGAGGGTGCGATGTCAAGAAAGCCTGCGGCGGCTGCGTTTTCCGCCACATATCATATGAGTCGGAGCTGGATATCAAAAACAACATCGTAAAGAACGCCTTTATCCGCCTGGGTAAATTTGAGGACAGCGGGATATTTCTGCCTCCGCTTGGCTGCGATGAAACGGACAAGTACCGCAACAAGGCGCAGTATCCCGTTACCACAGACAAGGACGGCAGGCTCACCTGCGGCTTTTATGCCCAGCGCAGCCACAGGGTAGTGCCATGCACCGACTGCCTTCTCCAGCCCGATACCTTCGGCAAGCTGCTAAGGGAGATACTGAAGCTTGCAAACGAGAGGCATATCTCCGCATATGACGAAGCCAGCGGAAAGGGCATTCTCAGGCACATATATCTGCGCAGAGGATATCACAGCGGAGAGATAATGGTCTGTTTCGTATCATCAAAGCCCGACCCGAAATTTCAGTCCATTGCAGATATACTTATGAAAAATCACGCCGATATAAAGTCGGTGATACTTAACATAAACAGCAAGAACACAAACGTTATCATGGGCAGCAGGTGCATAACTCTCGGCGGAAGCGACACCATAACCGACATTATGTGCGGAAACAGAATATCTTTGTCGCCGCTGTCATTTTATCAGGTGAACACCGCTCAGGCGGAAAAGCTTTACGGCATAGCTGCGGAGTTTGCGGCGCTGACAGGCGATGAGGACGTGCTTGACCTTTACTGCGGCGCAGGAACCATAGGGCTTTCCATGGCAGGAAAAGCAAAACACATAACAGGGGCGGAGATAATCCCTCAGGCGGTGGAAAACGCCAAGCTCAACGCCCGTGAGAACGGCATAGAGAACGCCGACTTCATCTGCGCCGATGCGGGACAGGCGGCAAAGCTCCTGTGCGACAAGGGCAGAGCTCCCGATGTTATAATCACCGACCCTCCGAGAAAGGGCTGCGATGCTCTCACCCTGGACAGCATTGTGAAGATGTCTCCCAAGCGTGTTGTAATGGTCTCCTGCAATCCCGCCACTGCCGCCCGTGACTGCCGTTATCTTGCGGACAAGGGGTATAAGCTTCAAAAGGTAAGGGCGGTTGATCTGTTTCCCGGTACGGGGCATGTTGAGTGTGTTTGTTTGATGTCAAGGAAAGATAAATAAAGGACAGAAAGTGGCGTATTTCCGGGCTTTTTCGGAAGTTGGGATTAGAAGCCTAACTCTTGGAAAGGCTCGGTTGTTTATATAGAAACATATCTACTTTTTAGTCTAACCGAAGAAAAAGGGGATGGTCGGAAAAATGCAGTAGGGTTTAGGCGGTGGATTAGATGTCATAGGTTGTAGCACTGGGATTGTTGTCAGAGCTGACCGTAGTTTAGGCTACTCGATACTAAGAGGCAGACTTGGCAGTGGAATAGATAACAGAAAGATTCGCAGATTTTACAAATCCTATTATGAAAAATAATTAAGGAGGATATTTATATGAGTAATTTGGGAGGTTATCAGGTATTTACAACTTTGGCTAAGAAAGTTGGCGGTCCAGGCAACCTAATTGCATTGATTGCCGGAGGTGGAGCAATTGTTGGTGGAATTGCAGTAAAATGCGGAGAATTTGCTGTAAAAAAAGGAAAGCAAGCAATTGCTAATCGTAAGAAAAACGATTCTTCAATTAACTCTGACACCATTTATACAGTTGAGCGAGAAGCTGAAAGTAATGAAGGCCTTCGGTTTAAGGTTGGAGATAGCTTCAGGGTCTTAGAATGCGACGGGGATGCTATACTTATAGAGTTAATTGAAAATAAGAATAATCCTTACTTCGTATCAGAAAAATTATTAAAAGAAATATCCAATTATCCAGATGAAGGTGTGATATTATGACAATTGATTTTAATGAGTTAGAGAGAAAACTAGCAGAAACCAAAGTTTATAACGCATGGCAATACGTGCAGAGCCTTTGTGAAACATTGGGGTATATGGAAGTGTCATATGAAATGTTAGGCAAAGTGTACGAGCATAGAAGAGATACTATTCAGTTAGTTAATAAAGAGAAATTTAATGAAGCAGTAGAGCGTGGACAATCAAGTTTTCGTGAAAGAGATTTGAAAAGAACCAATTTGAATATAGGCGGCTATGAACTGGATGATTGTATATTCCTCAGAAAAACTGCAATGGAATTTTTCCATTATGGAAGAATGAGCATGGACGTTTTATTTCAGATTGTAAATGCCGCTCTTCTTGGAGATGACGAGCTTGATGTTGAAGATAAAGGGTTATTAGGAAAACTACTAAGGAAGCTAAATTCCAAGCCTGAATTTGCCGCTTTATTACAATTGATGGATAACAGTAAAAATGACGCTAGATACCAATATTTAATGGCTTTTGACAATTATATTAAGCACATTAAGACCATTCTTATTACAATAAAAAACAGCATTCTGTTAAGAAATACAGACACATTTGAAATTAACTCTTTTTCCTATGGAGGTGTAAGTTATCCTACGGAAAATGCTCTTTCCAAAATAGAAGAAATCAGAAACTTTGTAAATGATACTATCGACGAAATGTTGAAGGAAATTTTAAATCAGCTTCCTAACTGTATTTCTAATGGACAAAGAATTCAAGAAATACATTATAAACAAGTGTATTCAGAGCATGAAGGTAAAACATGTATGGAGTACATTTCTTTCTTCATTGACGTTCCAAATGATATTTCGGATTTGCCATCAGAAATAAAAGTATATCCGCTAATAATAAAGCCTAATAATGAAATATACAGTTTTGACTTCCGATTTGATAAGATTTTTATTAGAAAGCAAGGCTCGGACGAAAATGCCATTGTCGGCGTAGCCACTTTAAAAAACGGACTTGATACAAACGAATTTTATAGAGTATATGAAGTAACTGCATGCAGCCAATTTGATTATGGTTTATATCTTGCTACTTTTAAAGAAATGTATAAGGAGCAGAAACTGCATATGAATATATATGCAATGGATGGTATTATGCTTTTCCTAAGAGATGAAGAACCCCAAAGTGAATAAAAAAGAGTCCTCTCGGTCATTAAAAGGTGTTTCTAAAAAGAATCAACCGTAAAAGTTGAGGAAGCACCCATTAAAGCAATTCAACAACTTATTGATTCATCTTCGGGTAAACTAAAGCCAAAATCTCATGATTGACACCCCCGCACGCAGGTGATATAATAGAAAGAAAAAAAGAAAGCAGGCAAAAAAATGACAGGACTTGTACTTGAGGGCGGAACCTTCAGAGGAACATTCTCCGCCGGGTTCATGGACGCTCTTATTGAAGAAAACATCGAATTTCCGTACATAGTGGGAGTTTCTGCGGGAATATCCAACGCCGCCTCCTACGTGTCAAAGCAGTTCGGACGAAATCTTGAGATATTCAAAAAATACCGCAACGACAAGCGGTATGTGGGCGCAGGGAATTATATGCGCTGCAAAAGCTACTTCGGACTGGACTTCGTTTATGACGAGATACCCAACAAGCTTGTGCCCTTTGACTACGAGGAATATCACAAATACAAGGGCCGCTTCCTTGTGGGCGTGACCAATGCCGAAACGGGCAAGTTTGAGTGCTTTGACGGCATCAGGGACACCGACAAGTGGCAGTATCTCAGGGCGTCATGCGCTATTCCCGGCTATTTTCCGCCCATAATGATAAACGGCAAGCCCTATTTTGACGGCGGACTTGCTTCTCCCATCTGCGTAAAGCAGGCGCTTAAAGACGGCTGCACAAAGACGGTGATAATTCTCACCCAGCCCAAGGGCTTTGTAAAAAAATGCGGCAAGGGCAATATTGTCATGAGCCAGCTCATAAAGTCAAAATACCCCGCAATGGAGATGCCGCTCCTTGCCCGCCACAAGCTTTACAACAATCAGATACAGTTCTGCGAGGAACTGGAAAGACGTGGCAAGGCGCTGATATTCCGTCCCTCCGAGGCGCTGGACAGCTTCCAGAAAAACATCTCAGAGCTGGAGCGCTACTGGAAAATGGGCTATGACCTTGCCAAGGCAAACGCCGACCGCATAAGAGATTTTATGAACTGATATATTCTGCTTTCATGTGCATAATAATGTTAACGCCGCACGATGTACGGCATATGCAATGAAAGGAATGTATATTATGGAAAAAAACGGACTTAACGCCCTTTTAAATTCAAACAGACAGGCAAAGACATTTTTCGGCTCGCTGCCCGATTATGTTCAGGGCGGCATAATGCTCCGCTCGGAAGAGATAACCTCCGAAGAGGAGCTTCACAAATGCGCCGACAGCATCTTTGCGGAGTTTGAATAAGGGCACTCTGAAAGGAAAATCAAAATGCTGCCAAACGACCCCATCATGCTTATGAGCGTGGTAAACACCAAGCTCAGGGACATTTATCCCTCTCTTGAACGTCTCTGTGATGATCTTGACATCTCCGAAAAGGAGCTTACGGACAAGCTCAGTGCCGCAGGCTTCACCTATGACCCTGAACAGAATCAGTTCAAATAATAAAGAATGGCTGTATCGAAAGTATTTCTTCGATACAGCCATTCTTTATAAACATATAGCGCTTCTTGCCTTGTTCACGATAGTCTTGTCGTTTTCATAGGTGAGCATCTGGACGGCGTGACCGATATCCACCCATCTTATCTCGGCGATCTCGTCCTCCTGAGGGACGTAATCGAAGGTCTTTGCCTTGGCTATGAAATAGACCACTACCTTCTGGGTGTCCTTTCTGGGGAAATAGGTCACAGTTTCACGGAATGTGGGGTCGATGAGGACATCAAGCGATGTTTCCTCCTTTATCTCACGCAGAGCTGTCTCGACCTCTGTCTCGCCCTGCTCAACGTGCCCCTTTGGAAAAGACCAGTGACCGCTGTTAATGTGTTTTATAAGCAGTATTTCCGTGTTCCCGTGGTGCTTGCGATAGACTATTGCGCCGCAGGACTTTTCATAGGTCATATATGTAGCACATCTCCCTTTCCGAATAGAATTTTAAATTAGTATAATTATACCATAAAAAAATCGTTTTGTCTGCACTTTTTATAAAAAACATAAAAAAATTACGTTTTATTTTTTGTGACTTAATTTTTGGCGGCATGTTGCCGCTGCCTCTTCGTTGATTCGTTTTGTACAGGCATATCATTTGTGACTCGGTAACTTTTATTTGCACAAGTATGAAATGATATTGTTTTGCGTATCGCCGCAGATACTTCGTTGGCAAATTAAGAGATATAGATTTAATTTGTGACTCGGTAACTTTCATTTGTACAGGGATAGAATGCTGTCATTTACATCATGCCCTGCCGTTCCGACATATATGCTTTAAAGTTTGATATTGGCATTTTATATTACTATAAGTATAATTCACAAAATATTATACCGTTATCAATCAAAGATTAAAATCAGATTACAACTTGCCGAGATACCTTGACAGGCGAAGTATCTAATATTATAATAATAGCATAGGAAATAAACGGAAAGAAGGTGCGTGATGTCAGTTGCATCCGACCTTATACGAGGTCACACGGACACAATAATACTTTCCCTGCTTATCATCGGGGACAGCTACGGATATAAGATAAACAAGGACATAATGCGTCTCACGGGGAACCGCTTTGAGTTCAAGGAAGCCACGCTTTACAGCGCTTTCAGGCGGCTGGAGCAGGCAGGTCTCATCGTCTCCTACTGGGGCGAAGAGGCTGTGGGCGCACGGCGCAAATACTACACCATCACCGATGCGGGACGGAAGCAGTACAAGGAAAACATTTCCGACTGGGAACGCACAAGGGCGGTAGTGGATAACCTGCTTTATGCGCCCAGGAACGAGGGGAAAGAAAATGGCACTGAATAAGCAAGACCTGATAAACGGCTTTTGCAAGGCAGGGATAAACAAGGGGGACGAGATAGAAGTCCACAGCTCCCTGAGCAGCTTCGGATATGTTGACGGCGGAGCAGAGACCGTTATCTCCGCCCTGAAAGAGGCTGTGGGAGATAACGGCAGCATTTTTATACCCGCTCTGCGGCTCAGTCCCGAGCTTCCTCTTACAGAAGAGGACAAAAAAGCGGGCATCACCTCAAAGATAAAAATTCTCCCCGAAAACAGGACGCACAGCGCCATGGGCATAATTGCCGACACCTTCAGAATGATGCCCGACACTGTCACGGGCGACGGGATATTTGCAGTATCGGGCTGGGGACGAAACGCCAATGAAGCAGGCGAGCCGCCCGTAAAGCCATGGTATTCCATTCAGGCTCAGGCATATGAAAAGGGGCTTATCCGAGAGGGATACATAGGCAGCTGCAAATATATGTGCTTTGGCATACGGGACGTTGTAGGTCTGTACAGGCAGGCACTTGAGACCGACCCGCCGGGGCTGTACGATCTGAGATAATGAAAGGAATGAGATTCGATGAAAAATTCACTTAAAGCATATGTTGACGGATTGTTTGCGGACGCTGTTCCAAGCCCTGCGCTGGAAGAGCTTCACGATGAGATACTTTCCAATCTTTCCGAGCGATATGACGACTGCATAAAAGCGGGAATGTCTCCCCAGAGAGCATTTACCGCAGTTATCGGCACCATGGGCGACGTAAGCGGACTTATCGCACAGGTAAGCGGTTCGGGAGTACATGAGGTTGGCATATTTGAAAAAATATCCCCCAAGAGCAGACTTTTTGAGAAATACGCATATGTATTTACAGAGGATAACCTTAAATCAATAAAGGGCGCTGTTATATCTGTGATGTGGCTGGCAATAGTCATCATTTACTTCCTTGTAAGCTTCCTCTATGGCGGCTGGACAGTCACATGGCTCATTTTTGTCGTAGGCGCTGCGCTGACGGTGGCAGTGAACACCGCCTCAAAGATCATGAAATACAGCAGGGCAGGCGACGACCCCGAAAGCAGGATAAAGCTTCTTTCCACAGTCGAGGGCGGCGTTACCTCCATCATGTGGCTTGCCATTGTGATAGTGTACTTTATCGGCAGCTTCGCTTCACGCAGATGGGAAATTTCATGGCTCATATTCGTTGTGGGCGCTGCGGCGCAGATAATCATCAGCCTTGTTTTCAAAATTCAGAAAAGCAGATTTAATACTAATCACCAATAAAACTATAGACAAAAAATCATCGCATAATCCATATACGCAAGATCATGCTCAATTTTTTGTATAGTTTTTAATTGGTGCTTAGATTTTCGGAAAGGAAATCATTATGAAAGGACTAAGGCGCAGGGATATTGCGGTAATGGTCATCGTTTTTTCGGCGGCGGTATGGCTGGCGGGAATGATGCGCTCGTTCCTGCTGAGTGAGATTGCTGAAAGGCTTCTTCCCCATGTGATATCGCAGGCTGCGGAAAGCTCTGACGGCAATGAAGCACAGCTCTCGCTCAAAGCAGGCGATACAGTTCTGCGCATATACACAAGTCCCGACAACAAACTGCACATCTTCCGACAGGAGCATCAGAACTGTCAGGAAAAACAATAAATCGGTGCAGTGTAACATGAAAGGAACAATCAATGAACACCCCCATAAAGGATTTTACTGATAATTACGCAAAGAGCGGGATGATCCGTGCCCATATGCCGGGGCACAAAGGAAAATTCCCCCTTACCGAGTTTGATATAACCGAGATAAAAGGCGCCGACAGTCTTTTCGAGGCGGACGGCATCATTGCCGAAAGCGAGAAAAACACCTCGGAGATATTTCATTCCTACAAGACACTTTACTCCGCAGGCGGCTCTACTCTCTGCATTTTCACAATGCTTGCCATGTGCCTTATGAACGGCAAAAACCGCCGTGTGGCTGCCGTTCGCAACTGCCACAGGTCTTTTCTCAATGCCTGCGTGTTCCTTGACGCAGAGGTGGAATGGATATATCCCGAATATGAAAACACCCTTGTTTCGGGAAAAATCACTCCCGAAGCAGTGGAAAGGGCCATAGAAAAGTCCTCCCCAGCCTGCGTATATCTCACCTCGCCCGATTATCTGGGGCATATGACCGAGATAGACGGGATCGCAGATATCTGCCATAAACACGGCGTGATGCTGCTGGTGGATAACGCTCACGGGGCATATCTTAATTTCATAGGCGAGCCGCCCATGCACCCCAATTACCACGGTGCCGATATGTGCTGCGACAGCGCCCACAAAACTCTCCCTGCCCTGACGGGTGGGGCATATCTGCATATAAACAACCCCAAAGCGGAGAAGTACGAGGGCTATGCCAAGGAGATAATGTCCATGTTCGGCTCCACAAGTCCATCGTATCTTATCATGCGCTCCCTGGACGAATGTGCCGATTTTATGGACACAAGGGCAGGCAAATATTTTAACGAGATGAAGCTTGCGGCGGATAAGGCAAAGTCTCTCCTTTCCCCCGTGTGGCACATTGAGGACACGGAAGCGGGCAAGCTTACTTTGTTCACCCCGCCCTGCGGATATACGGGCACGGAGCTTGCGGACATTTTACGTGAATATAAGATAGAATGCGAATACGCCGACCACACCCACATCGTGCTTATGCTGACAGGGCTTTCGGCAGATGAGATAACATACATAGGCAAGGTGATATCAAACCTCCCACAGCCGAGGATATTTGTCCCAACGCCGAAGATAAAAAGCTTTTCGCCCCTTGAAAAGGCTATGAGCATTCGTGAAGCGGCATTTTCAGACAGCGAGGAAATATCCGTATCCGATGCGGCAGGCAGAATATGCGCCAGAGCCGTTTCCTGCTGCCCTCCCGGGATCGCGGCAGTTGTGGGCGGAGAAAAATTTTCCCGGGAAAGCATAAATATTTTGAAAAACTATAGCATTTTTAAAGTAAATGTGGTAAAATGATAATGTATAGCTGTACCATTGCTATACTGTAAAATTTGATTTTATGCAAAGGAAATGATCCTATGAAGCTGATATTTGCGGTCATCAACAACGACGACAGCCACGAGGTCTCAACCGAGCTTACAAAGAACGGTTTTTCCGCTACAAAGCTTGCTTCCACAGGCGGATTTCTCATGTCGGGAAATAGCACTTTCCTTATATGCACCGACGAACAGCGTGTCGATGAGGTAATAGACATTATCAGGAACTGCTCCAGAAGAAGGAAGCAGTTCGTTCCCACAACTCCCTCGGGCCGTGCGGAGGCTACTGCTTCCTTCCCTGCGGAGGTATCCGTAGGCGGCGCCACTGTGTTCGTAACGGACATCGAGCGCTTCGAGAAGCTCTGATATGAAGCTGTATTCAAAGGAATGTATCGAGCGGCCTGTAAGCGCCATGGCAAAAAGCGGGCGCTTTGTTCACTCGTATATCATCACAGGCGAAAAGGGCACGGGCAAAAAGGTGGCTGCAAAGTACATCGCAATGCAGCTGCTGTGCGATAATCACAATGCCTGCGGGCAGTGCCGTCAGTGCAGGCGTGTGCTGAACGGTCAGCACCCTGACTTCATCACCGTGGAAAAAAGCGGACGCATCTACACCATAAACGATGTGCGCACCAAGGTGGTAGATGACAGCTACACCGCTCCCAACGACTGCGAGAGAAAGGTGTATTTTCTCCCCGACTGCGAGGGCTGGATGGACGCCGCTCAGGACGCTCTGCTGAAAATTACGGAAGATCCCCCCGACACGGCATATTTCATCTTCACAGCCGTTAATAAGAACAGCTTTCTGCCCACGCTCATCTCCCGCTCAATGACGCTGGAGGTCCCCGAAGCCACCCGTGAAAACTGTGCGCAGGCGCTGAGGGACACAGGCAAATACACCGAGGAGCAGATAAGCGAGGCTGTAGGCTCATTCGGCGGAAACATAGGCAGGTGCATGGATTTTCTGGACGGCGACGCTGACCTGAAAAAATCCGCAGATGCTGTAAAAAAAGCAGTGGAAGCCATGATAACAGGCGACGAATATTCCCTGGCAGTGACGCTGAACAGCGCCGCATCAAGCCGTGAGGAAATGAGAAGCGTTCTTGAGATGCTCTCCCGTGTTGTCCGTGATGCCGCTGCCGCAAGGTATGGCTCAAAGACATTTCTCGGCTGCTCCGCAGGCGGTGCGATGAGAATGTCCGAAAGGATATCGTCGGGCAGGCTGATAGCAATGTACGACGCAATCTGCGAGGCTTCATATAGATGTACCCGAAACTGCAACGCCCAGGTGGCTGCGGCAGTTCTCAGCGGAAAGCTTTGCAGATAAATTTGAAAGGACTGGTCATAGAAGTGACTGAAATAATAGGAGTCAGATTTAAGCGCACCGGCAAGACCTACTACTTTGCTCCCGGCAGCCCCGCTCCCGAGGTGGGAATGCAGGTCATCGTGGAAACAGCCCGAGGCGTGGAATGCGGCGAGGTGGTCATGGGCAGCCGCATGGTGGAGGACGACAAGATAATCCCCCCCTTAAAGCCAATAATCCGTATTGCAACGGAAAAAGACCTGAAAATAGTTGAGCAGAACAGGGCAAAGGAACAGACTGCCGCAAAGATATGCCAGGAAAAAATTGCAGCCCACAAGCTGGATATGAAGCTGGTAGATGTGGAATGCACCTTTGACAACAACAAGCTCCTGTTCTATTTCACAGCCGATAACCGAGTGGATTTCCGTGAGCTGGTAAAGGATCTGGCGGCGGTGTTCCGCACAAGGATAGAGCTTCGCCAGATAGGCGTAAGAGACGAGGCAAAAATGCTGGGCGGTCTGGGCATATGCGGAAGGCCCTTCTGCTGCAAGACATTTCTCAGCGAATTCCAGCCTGTATCCATCAAAATGGCAAAGGAGCAGGGACTTTCCCTGAACCCCACAAAAATATCGGGGACCTGCGGCAGACTTATGTGCTGCCTGAAATACGAGCAGGATTTCTACGAGGAGCAGATGAAGGTAACGCCCAAGATCGGTGCATACGTCAAAACTCCCGATTTCAAGGGCTATGTGGAGGAGGTAAATCTTCTCACAGGAAAGCTCAGAGTAAAGCCCGAAAAATCCGACGACCCCTCCGTGGTATTTGACAAGGAGGACGTTAAGGTAATAAAAGACGGCCGTGTAAAGATCGACCGTGATGAAATAAAAGCTCTCAAGCAGCTTGAAGACAAATAATTATTGGAGGTATTTATTATGGAAAAGACAAACAAGGGACTTTCTATCGCAAGAGAGATCATTCTGGGAACCACATTCTTCCTTACACTGGCAAATGTAGTTCTTATGATAGTTCAGCTGGCTCTGGCTGCAAAGCAGAACAGAGGATACATCAAGATAAAGGACAATGACGAGCTTCCTTTCTGAGGAACGCTCACGACAGGAAAGGTTTGGGTAGTGTAAATGAGTGACGTTATTGACGTTAAGACAGGTTCAAAGGCAGGCAAGATAGTCGCTGCCGTAATAGTGCTGCTGATAGTCGTTATTATCGGCTGCGGCGCTTTTACTACGGTAAGGGCAGGCCACACGGGAGTTGTGGTAACATTCGGAAAGGTATCTTCAAGCGTGCTGGGAGAGGGACTTCATCTTAAAATACCCTTTATCCAGCAGGTAGTACAGATAGATAACCGTGTACAGAAGGCAGAGGTGGACTGCTCATCAGCGTCCAAGGACCTGCAGACAGTCACAAGCACCATTGCCCTGAACTACAAGGTGAGAAATTCCGCTTCGGCTGACATCTATCAGAATGTAGGCCCCGACTTCGAGTCCATCATCGTTTCTCCCGCAATTCAGGAGTGCGTTAAGGCTGTGACCGCAAAATACACCGCAGAGCAGCTCATCACCGAGCGCCAGAGCATCGGCGACCAGATGAAAGACCTGCTGGGCGAAAAAATAAACAGCTACGGCATTGATATCGAGATATTCAATATCATCACCTTTGAATTTACCGATGAATACAACGCTGCCATTGAAGCAAAGCAGACGGCACAGCAGAATGCGCTGAAAGCCGAGCAGGATCTCCAGCGTATCAAGGTAGAGGCAGAGCAGACCGTTGCCAAGGCTCAGGCAGAGGCAGAGGCTTACCGCCTTAAATCCGAGCAGATAACCCCTCAGATGATAGCAATGGAATACATAGACAAGTGGGACGGCAAGCTCCCCGCTGTAGCAGGCGGCGACAGCAGCTCCATGCTCATTGATATTTCACAGATAATCGCTCAGATGGAGGAAACTGCGGGCAACGGCAATACTTCTCAGCCTGCTGCTCAGCCCCCCGTGCAGTCCGTTCAGGACGGTCAGGACACATTTGCGGACGAAGAAGCTGCGGAATAAAACAGAATAAAATCTCGGCTCCATGAAATTACATGGGGTCGATTTTTTTTACACAAACACGGTAGCGTATTTTACACAGCAGCGGTAAAATTATCATGGGTGATAATATGGATGTAGTAAATATCATAAAGGTTTTATGGGGACTGTTTATAATATACCTTACCGTAAAGGCAATAAAGGTGATAATTGCCATAAGAGAGGGCAAGCCCATGACGGCAATGGTGGTGGATTACGCTGAGGAGCATGACGATGATAACATCAGCTATTATCCTATCATAGAATACACCGACGAATACGGGAATCTGCGCCGTGAAAAGCTTAATGTTTCCGACAGCCAAAAGGAATACGGCGAAAGAATATTATATCTTTACAAGGGAAAATTCTATCAGAAAAAATCCCTGATACCGGCCATTGTTATGCTGGTGCTGAACATTCTCCCTTTTATAGTTGTACAAATAGAAGGTATGTATGTGATCTCAAAACTATACAGATAGTATAACTATACCAAAAGTAACATTATTTCATCAAATTGTAAACCCTGCTTTTATTGCCTTTGTCATTACTATATGCTATAATGATGAAAAACATCGGAGGGGGTATTGATACTAACCGCCAATTTTCTAATTGGTTCTTAGTATAACACGATGAAAAGACACAATATTTTAAGCATATTATGTGCGGCAGTAATTTTAACAGGCTGTCAGCAGATATCTGAGGAATATGTTCCTGCCGAGGCTATCATAACATCGGCTGAGACTACAGCTGCCGAAACCACAGCTGCCACTACTGAGATCACCACAGAAACGGAGCCTGTAATCACAGAAAAGACCGTTTCATTCACGGCCCTGGGGGATAATCTCATACACTCGTCTATCTACAAGCAGGCGGCAAGGCGTGGGGCGGAAAGCGGCAAGGACTATGATTTTGAATACGCATATGCAGGGGTCGCCGATCTGCTTGACACGGCGGACATAACCGTGCTCAATCAGGAAACGCTTATCTGCAACGATATGATAGAGCCTTCCACATATCCCTGCTTCAACAGCCCCAAGGCCCTGGGGGACTATATGGCGGAGCTGGGGGTAGATGTGTTCACCATCGCCAACAACCACACCCTTGACCAGGGCACAAAGGGACTTACATATTGCCTGGCATATTATGACGAAAACAAGCTCATGCGTGTGGGCGCTTACCGTGACCATGCAGACAGGGAAAATATACGGGTAATGGAAAAAAACGGCGTTAAAGTGTCGTTCCTTGCATATACCGAAAGCCTGAACGGCCTTTCTCTCCCTGCCGATACTCCGCTGGAGATAGGCAGGACGGACATGGACGTGATGAAGAGCGAGATAGCCGCCGCAAAGGAGATATCGGACATCTGCGTGGTATCTCTCCACTGGGGCACGGAAAACAGCAGCGTGGTGGAGGACTATCAGCGCACGGAGGCAAGGGAGCTGGCGGAAGCAGGTGCGGACGTTATCATCGGCAACCACCCTCACGTTCTCCGTGAGATAGAGATATTTGAAAACAGCGACGGCGGAGACACCATATGCGCATATTCGCTGGGCAACTTTATCTCCGCACAGTCGGTAGGCACGAACCTTATCGGCGGCGTGCTGGATTTTGACGTTTCCGTTGACGAGGGCAGGGAGCCTGAAATAAGCGGCTACACCTTTATCCCCATAGTTACCCATTACGACCATAACTACTCAAATATAAGGCTTTATAAGCTTTCCGACTACACTCCCGAGCTGGCATCTGCTCACGGTGTAAGGGCAAATTCCCGCTTTGATTATGATTATATCATTGAGTATCTTACGGACAAGGGGCTTTATGAGGCGGAATGATAACCTCACAAAAAACGGCTGCCATTTTAAAATGGCAGCCGTTTTACTTTTAGTATATATTTGATTTATTTTACAGTAAGTTTACTTCTCTTCTGTGAAATAAACCACCTTGGAAGCAAAATCACCGTGAATGCTTACGTTGATACCGCAGTTCATAAGAGCAGCTCCGCTGTGAACCTCGCCTGTCTCGTGATCCTTGTAGCGCTTTACGGGGTCAAGTCCCTTGAGCTTTATGCGTCTGCTGCGGTAGTTGGGTCTGCCGAGAACCTGAACAAAGGTGAATACTGCCTCGCTCTTGTCCTTTGCAACAAACATCCATGCGTCCCACATATTGTCCTCGAACACGTTGCCGATGCGGTACTGGTCGCCTGTGCGGATAAGGGGATTGTACTTCTTGAACATCTCTATCTGACCGGGTATCTCGTTCCTGTCAGCCTCGGGTATTCTTGTAACATCAAGCTCGTAGCCGAAGGTTCCCACCATTGCAACATTTCCTCTTGTGGAGAAAGGTGTGGTTCTGCCAACGGTATGGTTGGGGCAGTCGGAAACGTGTGCGCCCATTGCGGAAGCAGGGTAGCAGATAGATGTGCCGTGCTGTATCTTCAGTCTCTCGATAGCATCGGTATCGTCGGAAGTCCATATCTGAGGAGAATAGAACAGCATACCCGCATCAAATCTTGCGCCGCCGCCCGAGCAGTTTTCAAGGAGCAGGTGAGGATAATCGGTGATAAGTCTTTCCATAACGTCATAAACGCCCAGAACATATCTGTGCCACAGCTCTCTCTGACGGTCGGAAGCAAGGGCATTGGAGCCAACCTCGGTAAGCTGTCTGTTCATATCCCACTTGATGTACTCGATGTTTGCGCTGTCAAGTATCTTCTTCATCTGACCGTAAATGCAGTCTCTTACTTCCTTGCGGCTGTAGTCAAGAACATACTGCTGACGGCTCTGGGTCATGGGCATACCCTCTATCTGGATAGCCCAGTCGGGGTGAGCCTTGAACAGCTCGCTGTCGGGGGATATCATCTCAGGCTCGAACCAGATGCCGAACTTCATTCCCAGCTTGTTTACCTCGTCAACCAGGTGCTTGAGGCCGCCGTCTATCTTCTTTTCATATACGAACCAGTCGCCAAGAGAGCTGTTGTCGCTGTCTCTGTGACCGAACCATCCGTCGTCCATTACCAGCATTTCAATGCCCAGCTGAGAAGCCTGCTTTGCGATGTCGATAAGCTTTTCGGTGTTGAAATTGAAGTAGGTCGCTTCCCAGTTGTTGATGAGGATAGGACGGCGCTTGTCCTTGTATTCGCCTCTGATAATGTGCTGTCTGTACAGGTCATGGAATGTGCGGGACATCTCGCCGATACCCTTGTCGGAGTAAACCATAACGACCTCGGGAGCGGTAAATTCCTGAGCAGGCTCCAGCTTCCAGGAGAAGTCAAAGTGGTTGATACCCATAACGAAGCGAGTTTTCTTGTGCTGAGTTACCTCTGCCTGGGCAAAGAAGTTGCCGCTGTAAACAAGGTTGAAGCCGTAAGCCTCGCCCATATCCTCGTCCGCATTGTGGGAAACAAGTGCGGCAAAGGGGTTATTCTGGTGGGAGGACTCACCCTTTACTGAGTCGATGCTCTGCTTGCCGTGATGAAGTCTGCATCTTTCCATAACTCTCTCTCTTGCCCAAGAGCCGTTGAGGGTGATGAAGTCATACTGATCCGAATCAAAATCAACACAGGCGGAAAGAGCACGGGTAAGCTTGAAAGCCTTGTCGCCGCCGTTTATAAACTTTACGCTTCTTGTAATGGCGTTAAGGTCAGCAAAAACAGTGTAGTAAAGGATAGCTGTAAGACCCGAATGAGTGTCCTTCATGGTGATAGCCAGTGTCTGAGCCTCGTCCTTAGCCGCAAAGGTAGCGGGGAGACGGACAGTGCAGTCCTCCAGCTGCTGATACAGCTCGGGCTTGCCGTCGATTATCTCGTAGGAAACAAAGCGCAGGTCAAGAGCGGTCATTCCCTTTTCGTCCATAATGGAAACAGCAGGCTCTCTGTAGTCGCCGATGCCGTGACAGGGATATTCAAAGGGAGTGGTGTCCATAAAGGTACCCATATCTCTCTCGTTTACCTTGGGAACAAAGGGATTTTCGTTCAGTCTCATAAGGTAGGAAAGATCCTCGTCGTCAGCTCTCTTACCGTAGTAGATGTGTGCAAGATGACCGCTTTCCAGAGCTGCAAGAGCATATGTAACGTTCTTGCCTGTAAGGGTAAAGATAGTCATTTCCTCGGTAAAGGTCTCGTTGGCATTTATCTGCCACTTCCAGTAGGTGTATTCCTTTTTGATCTTTTTTGCGGTGATAAGGTCCATGTATTTGCTTCCTTTCATTTATCAGTATCGGCGCCCGGTTCGTGCGCTTCTTCAAAAGCTTCCGAGACTGAGCCGCTGTACTGTTTGCTTTATGATTTATTCAAGAGGGATATACCCCGTCTTTTCAATAAGCTCCTGCCCCTGCCTGCCCTGCATAAATTCGGCAAGACGTGGAACATTTTCATTGTCATTATCTTCAAGATATATGGCGTAAAGGCTTGTGGTCATGGGGTATTCTCCGCTCCTTATGGTATCGGGATCGGGATATACTCCGTCAAGGGAGAGGAATTTTATGCCGCTCTCTTCACCGTCGGCTGCCATTCCCGAAGCATAGTAGCGGAATGAATATCCGATAGATGAAAGCTTGTTCTGATATTCCGCCACAGCGGTTATCACGCCCACCATTGACATTTCAAATTCTACCTTTAGCGGCTCCTTTAATGCCACATCGCCCATAAAATGCTCCATCATTGTCTGGGAGCCTGAGTTTTTCGGCCGCTGAAAGGCGAGAATGGGAACATTATCCCCTCCAAGCTTTTTCCAGCTGCGTATCTTTCCCGAATAGATGCCCCGTATCTGCTCCGAAGTGAGGGAATCAACGGGATTTTCGCTGCTTACGAAAAACACAAAGGCTTCCTTGCCGATAGGTGTCATCACAAGCGACTTTCCGTTATCCTCCGCCAGCTTTTTCTGCGCTTCAGAGGGCATTGCTCCGAAGAAAATATCTGTTTCGCCCGAAATGAGACTTTCGTATGCTTTTACGGTATTGGTGAAGCGTATGGGCATTGGCGGTTCATTTCCGCTTTCCTTTGCTGCCGACTGTATCTCGCCGATATTTTCATAGCAAGCGTTTGCGATCGCAGAATAAACGGGATATGCTGCCTCTGCGCCGTCAAGCACGGGCATTTTTTCGGGGTCTGTTATCACAAGCTCTGACGGCTCGGTAAGAAGCGCCAGCTTATTTTCTGGATTTTCCACATAGTATGGTCTGAGAGGAACGCTTGACAGACCGTGTTCATAGGGAAAACCATAGCCCTCAGAGGTCGGTGAAGGGTCATCCGCCATCATAATATATTGATCGTAATCTGTCACGTCAATATCTACGGTGGAAAGGCTGTGGTAATATTTTGCATATTCCCCGCCTGCGGCAAGAGCCGCAATGACTATTACCGCAGAAACGGCAAGCTTGATGCCTGGGAGCGGCCTGTCAATGCCATTAGCCTTTACAGCTCTGCGCTCGCCAACAGCAAAGCATATTATTCCCACTGCATTTATCAATATAAAGGCAGCAAGCCCCTTTTCAACAAGGAATGTCTGAAAAAGGTTCAGGTACGCAAACATCTCTGCGGCAGCGCTTTTATATATTTTATGTAAGCCGTCAGATTGTATCTTTGAAAATGAATTTACAACAAGCCCTGCCGCAAACGGCACAAGAGCAGGCAGATACACTGCCCACGGCTTTTCGGGTGCTTTTATCAGCCTTGCTGCGGTGAGGTATCTTCCCGCAAGAAAGCAAACTGCCGAATATATCACTGCCGCAGCCGCCAATATGGGTATATGCAAAATCATACAAAGGATAATGCCAAGACTTGAAAAAGCGATAATAAAAACGGGGACTGATATAAAACAAGCGGCAGAAAGTCGTTTCATATCAATGCTCCTTTTCGATAATGTCATGCGCAGCGGCTATTCTCTCACAATATCATCGGATTTCTCCTCGATATAATGCTCGGTAACTGTGCCGAAGCCCCTGGTGATAAGCCCTGTGAGCCAGTAGAATATCACGCCCGAAATGTTGGTATATATCGCCTCGGGAATGAAAATGCTCCTGAATACCGCTCCCGATGGGTCATATCTCCATATCCGATAGAAAAACAGATAATGGAGCAGCGACTGTATGACGATGACGCACAGGTCGAGCCACAGAAAGTTCAGTATATGCCGCCTTAGAACGTAATGGAACAGCAAAGATATAAACAAGCTTGCCCACATAAGAATAATGGCATTGAAGCCCGTAAGCGTGCCCGATGCGGAGTCAAGGAGAAGTCCGCACACGCAACCGAAAAGAGCGCTGTTGAACGGCGACTCACGGACAGCATAGCACACGGCGCATGGGATAAGCAGCACAGGCAAGGGGCTTCCCGTATTCACCGTGGAGATGAACACGTATGAAAAGGACATCAGAAGCACCTGTATAAGCTGCCTGATGATATAATTGCGCTGCTCTTTTTTCTTTTTCAGCTCAATGTTCATCGGAAGCCTCCGCAGTCTGATCTTCCCCGTTCTGCTCCGAAACAACTTCCGAAGCGGCTTCCGGAACGGAAGAGGTCACCGCCTCCTCCTGACCTGTCTTTATGGCAGTTACCTCGTCCAGCTCATAGTTTATTATAACAAACACGCTTGTTATGGTGTTGGGATCCTCTGCGGGAATTACAACAGCGTACTTGGAAAGTCCGCTTGCTTCCATTTCAACAGATTCAACAGTGCCGATAAGCTGACCTGCGGGATAGTTGGTGCTTCCCGAGGTAACGATAACGTCGCCCACGGCGATATCGCTTTCCTTGCTTATGTAGCTCATGCGTATCCTGCCCCTTTTAGCCAGGTCATAGCCGCCCTCAACAATGCCCTCGGACTTTGTTCTTACAGTGTAAACGCCCACGGCGGTCTTTGGGGAATAAAGCGTCCTGACCTTGCAGGTGGAGCGGGAAACCTCATAGCACACGCCCACGATTCCGCTTTCAGTGACCACAGGATCGCCGGGCTTTATGCCGTCATTCTCGCCCTTGTCAACGGTAAAGGAAGCGTAGGGGTCGTTGGTGGTTCGTGCAATAACTGTGCATGGGGGAGAAAACTCAAAGTCGCTGTACTCCTCTTTAAGCCCCAGCATAACACGCAGCTCACGGTTTTCCTCCAGCACCTTGTCGTAGTCGATAACATCGTTGTAAAGGCTGTTGAGCTGTTCTTTCAGCTGAATGTTCTCGTTGTAGTATTTTTCCGCATTTATGAGCATATCCAGCGATGTGGATACCTTTTCGGATATCTTCGAGGACAAGCTGCGGACAGGCTCGAACACGGTCTCAAAAATATAGGAGCTGCCCGATGAGTAGCCCCCCGTTGTGACGGAATAGATCATTGCTCCCAGCAATATAGCCATAAGGGCGACTATTATTTTGAATTTTACGCTGTGAAAAAATTCTTTCAAGCCGCCTGCTCCTTTCAAGCTCCGTCAGATATTGTATCTTAATAGTATTTAGCGTCGTCGTTCAGAACATCGTGAAGCTTTTCGATATCCTCCAGCACCTTTCCTGCGCCTGTTGCAACGCAGTCAAGAGGGGATTCGGCAATGTTCACAGGCATACCCGTCTCACGGTTGATGAGCTTGTCAAGGCCCTTGATAAGCGCACCGCCGCCTGCCAGTGTTATTCCCTGGTCAATGATATCGGCAGCCAGCTCAGGGGGAGTTTTCTCCAGAGTGGTCTTGATAGCCTCAATAACATGAGTGAGAGGCTCAGCCAGAGCTTCTCTTATCTCAATGCTTGTTACGGTGATGTTCTCGGGGAGACCGTTGAGAAGATTTCTTCCCTTTATCTCCATTTCCTCCTCGCCGTCCTGCCTGTCGGGAGGGAAAGCGGAGCCGATGGCGATCTTCACATTTTCGGCTGTGCGCTCGCCTATGAGCAGATTGTATTTTTTCTTGATGTAGTTGATGATAGCGTTGTCGAAAGCGTCTCCCGCAATTCTTACGCTGCGTGAGGTAACTATGCCGCCAAGCGAGATAACAGCCACCTCGCTGGTTCCGCCGCCGATATCGACTATCATTGAACCCGCAGGCTCGGAAACGGGCAGACCTGCGCCTATTGCCGCAGCCATAGGCTCCTCAATGATGTTTACTCGCCTTGCGCCCGCATTCTCCGCAGCTTCCTTTACGGCTCTGCGCTCAACGGCAGTAACGCCCGAGGGAATGCAGATGATAACGTTTGCTCTGGTAAAGAAAAAGCTTCCCTTGAGAGCTTTCTGTATAAATTCGTTGAGCATGGCGGAGGTTATCTCAAAATCTGCGATAACGCCGTCCTTCAAAGGTCTTACGGCGGTAATGGAGCCGGGAGTTCTTCCGATAACTTCCTTTGCCTCCTGACCCACATATTTAGGCTCTTCAGTGCGTGAATCCACAGCCACCACCGAAGGCTCCCTTATGATTATGCCCTTGCCCTTCATATACACAAGGGTGTTGGCAGTACCAAGATCTATTCCTATTTCCTTAGTAAAAAGCATTCTGATTCTCCTCGTTTAGAACCTGTCTTCATAAGAAATGTGTGCGGATTTTCGAGCATAATTTTGTTG